>Ga0123355_10002714_pt1 | contig 25093 bp, 20 predicted proteins | sample TergutEmb28metaG_3_FD_89872 | JGI IMG/M metagenome (GOLD analysis project Ga0123355, IMG submission 89872) | Embiratermes neotenicus P1 segment gut microbial communities from Petit-Saut dam, French Guiana - Emb289 P1 | ecosystem: Host-associated > Arthropoda: Insects > Digestive system > Gut ...
TCTGCAAGCCCTTTCATTTCCAGATCTTATCCACATCCATTCTTCAGATCTCGCGCCTGACCGGGCAGCCGATGGTCGAGCTTGCTGGATGGAGGGCGGCGAAAGTTTCCAGGTGGTCTCCAGAGCCGCCCGGTGCGAAGAGCCGCCCGGTGCGCTGGACATCCTCGTCGGGATGGGCGGTCCGGAACCCTGTGGGGTGCTCAGTGCCCATGACTCCCAAAAAGGGGACCTCAGATTCTTGGGCTTAGCGGCCAACCTTGGCGCTCTGGGTGTTGAGGACAACGGGTTCCATGAGGCGAAAAGTGAGCCGGCGTCCCTTTTCCATGCGAATGGACTCGTCGCGTTGCGGAGTTTCACGAGTAAAAAGACTGGCGGTTTGAACCGGTACTTCCATCCCGCCAATATGCATGGATTCCAGAGCTAATCGAACGTAGGCCCGGTTGGGTCTCAACGTGGAAATACGAGATGATTCTACGCGGCCAACCACGGTGGTGCCTCGAGGAATTAGTGTATTGCCTTCAATGATCACCGGTTCGTCGACGATCGCCTGAAAGGAATTCTCGGAGATGGTGGTCCCGGTCGTAATCGCCCCCTTGAGCCGAACGGTCAGCAGAGTACCTGCCGGAAGGCTCTGGGAATCGCGAAATGGAAGACCCTGTTCTGGCGGCCCGACTGGCTGCCCGGCGGACTCGTCGCCATCTCCATGACTGTCGGGACGAAACGGAGCGGAGTTGTCCTGGATCGTACCTTCCGTGGGCAGGTCGGCGGGTCGCGAGCACGCAGCCGAACACAGCAAAACCAGAATTACCGGGCAAATCAGGCGGCGCCTCCAGTACTCGCTACTCAACATCATAATTCTCGCCCACTCTTTAGCTCGTCAGTGGCACGCCGAATACCAGACACGGTCCCATTAAATCAATCACTTGGCGATAGCGCTCTGGTGGAATTTGGTAATTTTTTTCCTTCCGAAGAACTTCTTGAGGGGTGGGGAGAATCGGCGCGGACGAAAAAAGGCGGAGAGCAACATTGCCCTCCGCCTGGTGATGGTTCGTGTAGCCTTGGCGCTACTGCTTCGGTGCCGGTTGCCTGGGTGAGCGCCTGGCCGGTGCCTTCTTGAGTTCGCTTTCGCGGCCGCCGATCAGGGTCAGGGCATCAGTCGAGTTGAATGGGAACTGCCGGGTCGAGGTTTGGCTCGTGCCTCCTGCGTTGAGCGTGATATCGACCCGCCGGTTGCTCGCCAGCTTGATCACGTTGAGTTTGGCCAGAGCACGCTTCCGCTCCTCCTCCGTCAGTTCGTTGTTTTGCTCGATCGAAGCTCTTACCTCCTCGGTCGTGAGGTTTTGGTGGAACCCGAAGGCCTTGGTTTCAATATCGGCCTCCGGCACCCCCTGTTCCACCAGGAAGCTCTTCACCCGAGCGACCCGGCGCTCGGAGAGAGCCTGATTGTAGGCTGCGGTACCACGAATATCGGCGTGACCTTCGAGGACCAGGTGCGCATCCGGCTTGGCTTCAAGATAGCTCTTGAAGTCCGTCGCCAGCGTCGTGAGTATTCTCTGCTGGCTGGGAAGTAGTCCGGCGTTCGGATCACTCACCGGAGGCACAGAGGTCTGGAAGTAGACGCTGTGCAGCGTGAGACGGGCTTCCAGAGCCTTCGGCGGCGGCGGGTTTTCGATGTTGACCTCTGCCGAGGCCTGAGTGCTCAGACCGCGAGAATCGGTGCAGGTCGCGGTCACGGTCACCGAGCCAGGAGACAGGCCAGTCGTGTTGAGCGTTGCCGAGCTGCCCGTGCCAGAAACTGAGCCGAGCGTAGAGGTCCAGTTGGCCACGGAAACGGGCACGCCATCAGGACTGGTGCAGGTCGCCGTCAAGTTGACAGGGCCGCCGGCCACAAGACTCGAAGGACTGGCCGAAATCGACAAGGTCGGAGGATTCTTGGGGGGCAACGGCTTGATCGTGAAGCTCGCGGTGCAAGAGGCTTCGTTGTTCTTGCTCGACCTCGAATCCGTCACCCGTGCGGTGATCGAGTAGTTGCCAGGGGCAACGTTGTTGGTATCGATGGTGGCGCTGCTATCCTTGCCGGTGATCTGGCCACCAGTACCGCTCCAGGAATAGGTCAAGGTGTGTTTGGGATTGAAATTGCTGGCCGTAACCGTCGCGGTAATCGGTTCGCCGACCAAGACCTCAGTGGGTTGGACCGAGCAGCTTGCCGCTGGAGCCACTGCCGGCGCACCACCCCAGCTGATCACGACGCCGGTGCGGAGGCGCACCCCTTGGAGGCTGGGACGCCGCAGCTCGGAGAAGTTGGGAGCTGCATAGCTTGCGAAATTGTGCTTCGCCCAAACGTAGTCCGCTTCAAAGAGCCGCCACGCCCACGTCTTATGGAGAGGGATATCCATGCCGCCGCCGAGAATAACGCCGATTCCATTGTGCGTGGCGACTCCGGCGTCGTAGGTCAAGCGGTTAAAGCTGCCGAGAGCGTGCACGAACAAGTTGGCATCTTCCTTACGCCACATGAATCTGGGTCCGGCACTCACCGTCCATTCCGATGACGCCGAGTTGGTGTCGCGGTTGTACCCAAAGTCCAGCTCTCCTCCCCAGTGCGAATCGAGATTGTAGGTCAGCGCCGCACCTGCTCCCTTCTCCATACTGGGAAGGGTGAAGGGGGTAGGATTGGTCGGGTCGCTCGTCGACTCCGGAACCGTGCCGCCCGGATGCAGGTACTGATAACCGGCAAACAGGTCCCACTTCGGGGGTGTATCGCTTTGTGCAAAGGCGGCACTTGAGATCAAAATCACGGCGACTACTGGGAACACTGCGGCCACCGCGTTTTGGCGACCCTGTGTCATGCAGGTTGATTTCATAGTCCCTCCGTAAGATCTAATCGTTCCGTAAGATCTAATCGTTCCGAGGATCGCACGTTGAAGTCTGACGTTCACAGTGCAGTATTGGTGGAAGAAAAAACGAAGCCCTTATGGGTACGAAAAATTCTATCTCAGCGCAACTTAAAGCGAAAGCGTAGACTCGAAGTATTGCCCCATGTTAGGCAACCCCAGCGGCGGGGACGCGTCTCAAAGTGAAACTCCACGCGAAGTCGCGACCGATCCTTGTGCACCGCCTGGACCTTGCCCGATTGGGAGCAGGCCGCGTATCGTTGGGCATTTGATACCGCAGGTCCTGTTGAGGCCTGGTCCCGGAGCTCGGGATGGGGAGCAGACCTGGCACCGAGATGAGCCACGAAAAGGTACTGATCGTAGAAGACGAAGAGAACGAACGCTCCGGTCTAGCCGAACTGGTGACGTCCTGGGGATATCGCGTGGAGACGGCAACGGATGGAGCCGAGGGCCTGGAAAAGGCCACGCAGTGGGCTCCGTCGATCGTAGTCACCGATCTGAAAATGCCGCGGATGGGCGGCCTGGAACTACTGGAGCGATTGGCGGAACAAGCTCAGACGATCGCCGTCATTCTGGTCACGGCCCAGGGGACGATCGACAGCGCGGTCCAGGCGATGCGCACGGGCGCGTACGACTACATCACCAAACCCATCGATACGAACCGCCTGCGCACGATTCTGTCGAATGCTTCTGCCCTGCTTGGCACGCGGGCGGAGCTCGAAGCTACCAGGCGGAGACTGCGGGACACGGGATCGCTCGGCCGGATGAGTGGTTCGTCGCGCAAGATGCAGGAGATCTTCCGCCTGGTCGAGATGGTCGCGCCCAGCACGGCATCGGTGCTGATTACGGGAGCGAGCGGGACAGGAAAGGAACTGGTCGCGCGCACCATCCACGATCTCAGCCCGCGCAAGGAGCGGCCCTTTGTCGCCATCAACTGTGCCGCCATTCCCGAGACCTTGATGGAAAGCGAGATCTTCGGACACGAGAAGGGGGCGTTTACCGGCGCGCTCGAGCGCCGCACGGGCTGCTTCGAACTGGCGGAGGGTGGGACGCTGCTGCTCGATGAAATCGGCGAAATGCCGATCGGCACGCAGGCCAAACTGCTGCGCGTGCTGGAGGACCGCAAGCTGCGCCGCCTGGGCAGCAAAGTTGAGACTGCGGTCGATGTGCGCGTGCTGGCCGCCACCAACAAAGTTCCGGACGAGGCCGTCGCCCACGGCGAGTTGCGGAGTGATCTGTATTACCGTCTCAATGTGTTCAATATTCACCTTCCGCCGTTGCGCGAGCACAAGGAAGACATTGCCGGATTGGTGCAACTGTTGCTCGCCGAGATGAGCGCACGTCACGGGCGCAAAGTGACGGCGGTGAGTGAGGCGGTGTTGAATCAATTCAACAGCTATTCCTGGCCGGGAAATGTGCGCGAACTGCGGAACACGATCGAGCGGGCGGTCATCGTGTGCGATACGGGCATGGTGGAGACCAAACATTTGCCTCCGGGATTCGGCCAGGCGCCGCTGCGCGCCGCGGCCAACGATCCCGACGCTGTCCGCCTGGGTGTGGGCACGACCGTCGAGGAAGCCGAGAAGATGCTGATCCTGAAAACCCTGGAAGCCACCAGCAACAACAAGACGCGGGCGGCGGAAATTCTGGGCATCAGCCTGAAGACCCTGCACAATAAATTGAAGGAGTACGGAAATGCGGCCGCCGACGCGGCCACCGGCAAGGAAGAAGTGTCCAGCGGCTAGCCCGGCAACTCGAGGAGGCCGCCTGATGTCTCACCATGCTACGACGCAAAACCATTATCGTGCTGGTTATCACTCTCATGGTGACAGCCATGGTCAGCGTCTTCTCGTACTTGTATATTTGGCAGATCCTGCGTCTGCGCATCCAGAACGCCTACGAGGAAGCGACCAACCTAAGTCATGATTTGGCTTTCGCGGCCAACAATGTCCATCCGGATTTCGGCAGCACGAAAATCGACGTTAACGATCCCGCGGCGGTGCGCCGTGCGCTCACCGAATACCTGCAAACCGACGTCAACCTCAACAACATGCTCCAGTCCTACACCGGCGACTGGCGGTACATCTATGACGCCGCGATCGTCGACGTAAACGGCAAGGCCATCCTGCACAGCAATGCGCAACTGATGGGCAAATTTATACCTGCACGTCCCAATTTTGAGCAGGTGGTGAGCGCCCGGTTTCGCGAGCAGATTCGTCTGGTCTTCAGTCCGGCGGCGGTTTACGACGTCAGCTATCCACTGACCTTGAATGGGGCTCCTTTTGGCACGATCCGCGTTGGCGTACAGACTATTTTCTTGAAGAGCGAAGTGCGACCCAAATTTATGAGGGCGCTCTACGCTTCGGGGGCTTTGATCTTTCTCTCCCTGGTGTTGGCGGCCGGAATCTCCAATATCGCGCTCGGCCCGTTGAAGGCCATCAGCCGCGATCTCGACAGTTTCAGCGCCGGTGGAGCCAATTTCTCCAGTTCCAAGTCCGAGCACGACGAGTATGGCCTGGTCTCATTGAAGATCGCCAACCTCGGCCGGCAGATTCGCGACAGCAAAGAAATCTTCTCCGCGCTGAAAGACAACGTCGATCAGCTCATGGCGAAGTTGCAGGATGGCTTGATGCTGTTCGCCCGCGATTCGCGCGTCGTTCTGGTCAGCGCGCCGGTCGAGGGGTTTCTCGGACGTCCACGCCGCGAGCTGCTGGGCCGCACGGTTGAGGAGGTTTTCGACCGGAGTTCCATGCTGGGAGCAGCCGTGCTCGACGGCTTCGAACGCCGGAGGCCGATTTCCCAACGAGAGTTTGCGGCAGCGGATGGAAGGCGGGTGCAGGTCTCACTCGACTTCGTAAAGGAGAAAAATACGCAGATCGGAGCGCTGGTGATCATGCGCGACACCGAATCGGTGCGCCGCATCGGCGACGAAATCGAGATGTCGCGGCGGCTTTCAGCTAGCGGGCGCCTGACCCGCGGCGTAGCGCATGAAGTGAAGAATCCCATCAATGCCATCGTGCTTCACCTGCAGCTTCTGCAAAACAAACTGGCTCAGCCGGAACCCGATACCAAGCGCCACATGGATATCATCGAGAGTGAGATTCACCGCCTGGATCGAGTGGTCCAGACCCTGGTCGACTTCACCCGGCCCCGCGATCTTCACCTCGAAGAGGTCGATTTGCGCCACCTGCTGGACGATGTGGCGCAACTTGCCGCTCCTGACGCAGAGCAACACGGTGTCACCATCGAGCGTCATCTTCCGGAAACGCGGTTACCTGTGAAGGTCGACGTGGATCTAATGAAGCAGGCAATTTTGAACGTAGTACTGAACGGAGTGCAGGCGATGCCCGCCGGAGGCACTCTGACAATTTCAGCCCAGCGTGAAAATGGCGGGGTGACCGCCGAAGTCCACGACCAGGGTGGCGGCATTCCAAAGGAAGTGCACGACAAGATTTTTGAGCTGTATTTCACTACCAAGAAAGAAGGAAGCGGAATCGGCCTGGCGCAGACCTATCAGATTCTCGAGTGGCACTACGGTTCGGTCGATTTTGAATCGACGGAGGGAGCCGGGACGGTCTTTCGCTTCCAGATTCCGACCGCCGGAGCGGCAGCTGAGGCTGCTGCCGACACCGCGGCTCGGGCGGCGACTTCTGAGCATGGAGACTAGGCTGGTTCGCCGCGGAGTGGAAGAATCTTCCCCTGTCTTCGGAAATGCGGCTAGACAAGGGGCACCAGAAAGGGCAGATGCGCGGCAGCAGAAAAGCGCTCCACAAGCGTAAAATAGAGAACCATTGGGACCCTCGATGACTCTGGCCGCCGTGATTCTCCTCGTCAACTTTCCCTGGATGACCCCGCGGGTGGGCCTGATGTATCAGTCTTCGTCATCGGCCACGCCTGCCACTCAAGATCAGGGAACTCCACCACCGCCAGCCGCTTCAAAAGATCGTAACCCCTCGTCTCCTCGAACCGCCGCCCGAAAGCCATCTGCGACCGAACCGCAGCAGGCGAAAAAACCGGTCCGCCGGAAAGAGGCTGCGCCGTCGAACTGCGACGCTGGTGCTCAGGGAGCTTCCGGAAGCTCGGCACCGGCAACGTCGGCGGGGAGCACTTCGCCCCCAGCCTCCGGAAATCCCTCGCCAGCGAAGAACTGTCCACCCTCGAAGATCATCGTGCGCCACGGTGGAGCGACCGAGCCGAGCATTCAGCTGGCAGGCGGTCCGAGCGGCGGCGGTGCTTCCGAAGGGCGGGATGCCACACAAATGCTGGGAATCACGGAGGACAACCTGAGGAAACTCAGTGGTCAGCAGCTCAACGCGAACCAGAAGGATAGCGTCACGCAAATCCGCCAGTACATGGAGCAGTCAAAGACCGCCCTGGCCTCAGGGGACGCGGAGCGAGCGCACACGCTGGCATTGAAAGCGAAATTGCTTTCCGAGGATTTGGTCAAGCCGGCGAAGTAAATGAGCTGCAGTTACCGTCCCTTGGCGCGCGCGGCGTTTACCTTTGCGAGCAGATCCTGCGACAAAGACTGCACCGAGCCAGGAATCCTCGACGCCTCCGTCAGCGCCTCCCGCGCTTCGGTCAGCTTGTTCAGCTTGGCATACGCTGAACCCAGACCGTACAGCGAACTTGCATACTGCTGATCGTCCTGGCCCTTCAGCAGCCCCGACGCCGCCTTGAACTCAGGGATTGCCGAGGCCGTCTTGTCCTGCTTGAAATAGGCCCAGCCGATAATGTTATGCGCTGCCCCGGCCGAAAGTTTGCGGCTCTTGTCCGCGTCGGGCGCGTCGGCCTTGGCGACTTCGACCGCTTTCTGCGCGTACGTAATCGCTTTGGCTGAGCTGTTGACCTCGGCATAGTGGTTGGCCAAAAGCAGCAGCGCCAGCAATGAGTTCGGATCGCTGGCCAATATCTTCTCGCCAAACGAGACCGAGCGCGCCTGATCATTCAATTGACCGGGCCCGAGCGTGTACATGGCGAAGTTGGAAACCTGGTCGTTAAATTTCGAATCTGGAAAGGCCTGGCTGTATTTCTCGATTTCCGCCATGCGGCTCTTCGGGTCGGTCTCGGTGGTGATCACATTGAAGCCGCTGGTCTCCAGGAAATCGCAGTTATTCTGGGACTGCGCCTTATCATCGGCGATCTTGTGGGCAAAATCTTCATCGCTCATGCCCTCGGGCTTGGGCTGCTTGGCGATGCTGTGGCAGATTTCGCCGCCTTTCGCGGCATAGTCCATGACTTTTGAGTTGTTCTTCGCCTGCTGGGCCACGTTGACTTGCGAAACCAGAATGTCGAGATCGCGGGGCGAACCCTGGAGCGCCTTGTCGCCATAGTCGAGCGCCTTCTGAAAATCACCATTGGCCTGGTATGCCTGCGCGATCTGCCAGTTTCCGTAAGCCACCGCCTGCGGATTCGATGAGAACTTCTGCACGAACTCCTGGTACATCGAGAGCTTTTTTTGCGGGTCCTGCTCGTTCGAAATGGCCTGCAGCGCGTGATCTTCATCGGTTCCCGCAGCAATCACAATGCGATCCACTTGTGCCCCTGCCTCGGAAACCAGGAATGCCGAACAGAAGACAACAGCCAGCAACAACGACCTCTCGGAAAGTCTCATAACCCGCCTCCGGCACACGCGAGAAATGACTTCAGTTTTGAATAGCAGGCGAATGCTAGCGCCGAACGGCCTTATACGCAAGAGCCAGGATCAGGCCGGGGCAAAAGGTGCATTTCACCACGGGGAACGGCGGGAGGCGGAGAAAATCATTGAAAAATCTCGCCTCTGACCCTGCTTCCGAACGCATGCGTCATGCAATGTCTTTGGCTTGTCATTTTTCTCCATGGCTCGTCCGTGGTGAATTCGATCTTCGTCGGCTAAAGTAAAACCATGCGGGATAAGTTCAGCCATCGTCCCTTGCGCTTCATCTTTGTCGCCAACATGGTTTCCATGTTCGGCAGCGGAATGAATGCGGCGGCCGTCGGCTGGTACATCCTGCAGGCGACAAAATCCGAGATGGCGCTGGGAACACTGGTTGTCTTGCAGACGATTCCCGCCATGCTGATGCTTCCCTTCACCGGCGTCATCATCGATCGGGAGGATCGCCGGCGCCTCGTCATGTGGCTCGATGCATTGCGCGCGATCGTCATCGTGACGGTCGCAATGCTCGCATTTTTCGACCGCGTCCAGGTCTGGGAACTCTATCTGATGAATACGCTGGTCGCGGCCGGCTTCTGGATGTTCTGGCCCACGATTACGGCGCTCATCCAGGAACTCACGCCCGAGGGTGGGTTCGTGCATTCGAATACATTTCTGTTGGCCGGCGTGCAGGGAGGATGGCTGATCGCCGGGTCGGTGGTCGGCTTCATGTACGACCATATCGGCCTTGGCGGCGTGTTGCTGATCGACGTCTCCACTTATGTCGTGTCGTTCCTCTGCTACCTCGCGGTACGGAAGGGACGCCATGTCGTCATCCGTCCTGGCGAACTCCACACTGACATCGTCGCTGCGGAAGGTCAATGGCAGCGCTTCTGGCACGACATGCGTGAGGGCCTACATTTTCTTCGCGATCGTCGCGCCGTCGTACTGCTCGGAATCAGCTGGGCCCTGTTTCTGGGTGCAATGCAGACCGGGGCTGTCGTCACCCCATCCCTGAGCGATCGCATCTTTCATGCCGGTGCGAAAGGGTACGGCTGGCTGAGCGCGGGCTGGGGTACGGGAGCGTTCGTCAGCGTTTTTTATGCGCCTCAGATCATCGCCCGCCTCGGTGGACGTCGCTCGGTGGCATTCTCTATGGCGTTGCTCTCCGCTGCCATCGCATTCGCCCCGATTTCCGGGTTTCTGTTTCTGGCGATTACCGCCTATTTCATCATGGGGTCAGCGAGAGGTGTGGGAGGCGTCGCCATGAACACGAGCCTCATGGTGATGGTCCCAAAACATCTGATGGGGCGGGTACAGAATACCTTCTATTTCTTCGGAACCGCGTTGCAAATTACGCTTGCGCTTGTCGTCGGCGCGGTCGCCCACCACATCAGCCTGGCTGTCGGTTTCGCGATTCTGGCCTGTGTATACGGACTGTCGGTTGTTGCCTCCAGTGTCCCTGTGGAAACTGCCGTTCGCGAGGAAGTCGCAGCCGAATGAGGGCTCGGCCTGCATAGTAAAAAAGCACCCCAGGCTGATATCCTTTTCAATTCCCAAGGAGCTGCCATGTCCTCTGACCTGCAAGGAAAGAATGCTGTTGTCTTCGGAGTCGCCAACAAGCGCTCGATCGCGTGGTCGATCGCCCAGGGACTGCACGCCGCGGGCATGAAACTCGCCATCACGTACCAGAATGAACGCCTGGAGCGGGAGGCGAAGGATCTCATCCTGTCGCTTCCCGGAGCCGAGGGCTACATGTGCGATGTCTCCAAGGACGAAGACATAGACCTCCTCTTCGGCCGGCTGAAAGAGCGGTATGGCAAACTCCACACGCTGGTGCACTCGGTCGCCTATGCCCCGACCGAGGAATTGAAGGGAGATTTCATCAACACCACGCGCGAAGGCTTCCGGATCGCGCACGACGTGAGCGTTTATTCGCTGATTGCAGTCTCGCGGGCGGCAGCCCCGCTCATGGAAGACGGGGGCTCCATCATCACCATGACGTACTATGGCGCCGAGAAAGTGGTTCCCCACTACAACGTCATGGCGGTGGCGAAAGCGGCGCTGGAGTGCACGGTGCGCTACCTTTCGAGCGATTTGGGAAAGAAGAAAATTCGCGTGAACGCCATCTCCGCCGGCCCAATCAAAACGCTGGCAGCGCGCGGCATTTCCGGTCTCGGAGAGATGCTGAAATCCCACGCCGAGCGTTCACCATTGGGACGAAACGTGGAAGTCGCCGAAGTCGGGTCGACGGGAGTATTCCTGGCCTCCGACGCCGCGAGCGGCATCACGGGAGAAGTGATCTACGTCGACTGCGGCTACAACATCATGGGATTCTAGCTGGCATCTTGCCGAATGTCGCCAGGCCATCCCGCCCGCGCCGTTAGAGGCTGCTGGCACCGGGAATGCATTCCATGACTACACTACGGCGGTATACTCCGAACCATGATCCGTCACGACCGAATCATCGTCGTTCTTTGCGCATGTGTATTGTTATTGCTAGTCGCCGCATCCAAGGCTCAGACAGCCTCACCCTCCCACGCCGCCGAAGTTATCGACTCCATGCCGCGGGCGCAGTTCACCCAGCAGGCGGTGGTTTCTCCAGATGGCCGGCGCGTCGCCCACATCATCCGCAGCGAACTGACCGTGATGTCGCTCGACACCCATGAGAGGCAGACGATCGAAGTGGAAGGGAAGCTACCTCTCCGCAATGTCGTATTTTCGCCGGACTCGAAGCAGTTAGCATTTCTGGCCGATCTCCCAGCTGAGTCACCTGCAGCTCAGGTGTGGACCGCGTCTGCTGACGGAGGAACGCCCACCAAGCACGCGGAACTGAAGGGAAACGCCGACAACCTCAGTTTCTCTCCTGACAGCTCAAAGGTCGCACTGCTCTTTATCGAAGGCATGCCACGGCACGCCGGCCCCCTGCAGCCCATGACCCCTCTATCGGGTGTGGTCGGAGAAAAGATCTACGAACAGCGCTTGATCACCGTCGATCTGGCAACCAACACCGTCACTCAAGTCTCCCCTCCGGATGTATACATTTACGAATACGACTGGACCCCCGACGGGCGAGCCTGGGTCGCTACCGCCGCCCGCGGTTCCGGCGACGCGAACTGGTACGTGGCGCGACTCTATCGCGTCGATGGGCAATCCGGTGAGATGCACGAGCTCCGCTCGCCGAAATGGCAGATTGCCGGGCCACGGGTTTCTCCTGACGGAAAGAACGTGGCTTTCATTGAGGGCCTGATGAGCGACGAAGGTTCGACCGGCGGAGAAATCTTCGTGGTTCCGACAACCGGCGGTAAAGCGCAGGATCTAACCCCCAACATCAAAGCTTCTCCCTCGTCTTTGGCCTGGACTCTTCCCGATCGCATCACCTTCGCCGAAAACATCGACGGCAAATCCGGGTTCGGCTCAGTGACCACATCCGGCCGAGTAGAGCAGCTGTGGAGCGGAGAAGAGAGCGTGAACGGCGCATCGTTCTCGCATGACGGGACGGTGAGCGCCGTCATCCGCCAATCGCCGAGTACTCCGCCGGAACTGTGGGCGGGCGAGATTGGCAAGTGGAAGCAACTCACCACGCTCAACAGTGACGTGAAACCTGCATGGGGCGAAGCGCGCAACTTTCACTGGACCAATGGCAAGCAAGCCCTCGAAGGCTGGCTCCTGCTGCCCAAAGACTACGATCCAAGCAAGAAATATCCACTCGTAGTGAACGTGCATGGTGGGCCGTCGGCGGCCTGCGGTCCTCGTTGGGACAGCCGCACTATGGGCCCGGAATCGGCCATGGGATATTTCGCGTTTTGTCCAAACCCGCGCGGCAGCTACGGCCAAGGCGAGGCGTTCACGCAAGGGAATATCAAAGATTTTGGCGGTGGCGACTTCCGCGACATTATGGCCGGCGTCGACGCGATCTTGAAGGAATATCCGGTCGACCCGCGCCGCATCGGCATTCGCGGACACAGCTACGGCGGCTATATGACCATGTGGGCCGAGACGCAGACGAACCGCTTCGCCGCGGCGGTAGCGGGCGCAGGATTGTCTGATTGGCTCAGCTATTACGGGGTGAACGATATCGACGAATGGATGATTCCCTTCTTCGGCGCTTCGGTGTACGACGATCCCGCGGTTTATGCCAAGAGCGATCCCATGCACTTCGTGAAGGAAGTCAAGACGCCGACGCTGATCATCGTTGGGGACAGCGACGGCGAGGTTCCGATGGAGCAGTCGGTCGAGTGGTGGCATGCCCTGTCGACGCTCCATGTACCCACGCAGTTGGTGGTTTATCCCCACGAAGGCCATGTCTTCTTCAAACCAGCCGACTCTCGCGATTACGCGGTTCGCAGTTTAGAATGGTTCGAGAAGTGGTTTGGAAAAGCCGGTGAAGAAGCCAAGCGATGATCGGCGGAAAGCGGGACGTGCGGTGAATCACAAACGAATTGTCTTTGCGGTGTTTGCGGCTGCGATCCTGTTCTCGATGGTTCGCGAGTGGAGGGCGCCCGCAGCTTGCCCGAGAATTCCAGCAGCCCCGGCAGATGTCGCGCGCTTACGTAACTAATGCAGTTCCCTCGCGCTTACGAACGGGTAATTCAAATCTTGAATGCAAGCTCTTTGAATTTCCTTAAGGCCTCAGCGTTCCATTACCGTGTTGGCTCTTCGAAGGTCAGGTGCTGCTGGCTGAGAATACGCTCACCGCCCGGACCTCCGGGGAAAAGTGCAGGATCTCATCGAAGATCACGGCTCCGAACCATGGAGAACTCGGCCGGGATGGGTCCATCCGAATGAGGTAACTCATGTCTGTCCCTTGACATCGCGGGGTGCGTGAGTCAGCCGCGAACCCTTATTCTTCGTCCGTTTTCGCCTTCTCGATCCAAGGAAATCTCTACATCCCGCTCGCGCACGAACCTGGGGAACTTCTCACCCCACTCGATCACGAGAATGCTGTTGTCTGAGCGAAGATCATCCAATGCAAGCGTATCGAGTTCGCGTGGAGTATCAATCCGATACAGATCGATGTGATAAACCGCCGTGTGCGGTCCGCGATATTCGTGAATCAGGGTAAAAGTCGGGCTGGTCACATCATCCTCGGCGGCCGCGTCAAACGCCGCTGCGATGCCTTTCATCAGCGTCGTCTTCCCGGCGCCTAGATCGCCGCAGAGGAGCACGAGTTTCGGAGGAGCAAGCAGTGGAACCAGGGTTCGACCGAAGGCGATGGTTTCGTCGGCCGAGTGGGTTGTAACTTCCCGAAGCAACCTGCTCGTCTTGGTGTCGCTATTCACCCACGAGCAGTATAAAGCCAGCGCAACTGCCGTTCTGGGCACCAGCCACGAAGCGGCCGAGTAGGAAAGCGCGGCGTGAAGTGTCGGGAAATGGTGGGCTAAAGTTTGAGGTGCCGCACGGTTACAACGGCTCGCTCGGGTCGGCGGGACAGCCGATGGCGGCACAAGTCTCGGGAAGTGGGTCACAAGCGCGATTATCGTTGTCATCGACTACCAAGGCCGCTTGTCCGGATTGCGCCCTGAAAGCTGCGAGAGTCGGCCTCTAGGTCCTTCCGAAAGAAGCACTTGCAGGCGCAGGACCATCCCAAGGCAATAACACTTCCGCGAATACCTGCCCATCGACTAATCTTTGGCTGGACGTTTGGAGGATCCATGTTCCGAATCGTGACTCGAACTGCGATTTCGATGCTGTTCCTGGCTGCATCATTGTTTGCCCAATCGGGCCAGTCGCGCCCTCCACTTCGGGTCGCGATTGTGGGCCTGGTTCATGGTCACGTCCACGGGTTTCTTGGCCAATATCGTCACAATCCCGAAATCGAGATTGTTGGAGTCGCCGAGCCCGACCACGAACTGCTCTCCAAAGCAGGCTCCAGATACGGCTTTGACCAGACAATCCTGTTCACGAGCCTCGAAGAGATGCTCGCCAAGACGCATCCGCAGGCGGTCCTGGTTTACACGAACACGTTCGATCACCGGCGCGTCGTCGAGACCTGCGCGCGTCTCGGCGTTCACGTCATGATGGAGAAGCCGCTGGCGGTGAGCTTCGAGGATGCGCGGGTGATCGAGAAAGCCGCGCAGGCAGGCAGGATTCACGTATTGGTGAACTATGAGACCTCCTGGTATCGCAGCAACCACGCGGCTTACGACTTGGTACACGAAGGAGCCATCGGAGAGGTCCGCAAAGTGGTGGTGCACGATGGCCATAAGGGACCGAAAGAGATCGGCGTCGAGCCCGAATTCCTGGCGTGGCTCACTGATCCCAGACTGAACGGCGGCGGGGCGCTGTTTGACTTCGGCTGCTACGGCGCAGACTTGATGACATGGCTCATGGATGGAGAGCGCCCAACAACCGTCACAGCGGTCACGCAGCAACTCAAACCCGAAATCTACTCGCGGGTCGACGATGAGGCCACGATCATTCTCACCTATCCGAAGGCGCAAACCATCATTCAAGCGTCATGGAACTGGCCGTTCAGCAGAAAAGACATGGAAGTCTACGGGCAGACGGGATCTGTCATCACCGTCCTGCGCGACGATATTCGCCTGCGCCGCGGCGGGGATGATCGCAACCCGGAGGAGCAAGTCGCCGCCAAGCCCATCGCATCTCCCTATGACGATGAACTCACCTATCTGCGATCGGTGATTTTGGACGGGACCGGGGAAGACAAGCTTTCTTCCTTGGACACCAACGTGGCGGTCACTGAGATTCTTGATGCCGCGCGGCGTTCGGCAGCGGAAGGAAAAACGATCCGCCTGGCGCCTGCTCAATGATCGTGAGGAGTCGCCCGATTATCCGTGCCACTCGACAAAGTTCTCGTGTGCTGCACGGCGCGAGCGCTGGAACGCCCCTGGCAAACCTCCGAGCAGATCGGTCGCGACCATCGAATGCTCGCCCACGGTCTCACGCATCACATCGCCTGCGAACCCATGCAGATACACCGCAGCGCACACGGCGAGCAGTGCATCCTTCGGATTTTGTGCAATCATGCCCGCCACCATTCCAGTCAGAATGTCGCCGGTTCCTCCCGTAGACATCCCGGGATTCCCGGTTGCGTTGACCCAAACTTCGCCATCCGGGTGAGCTACGATCGTGCGATGTCCCTTCAGCACCACGATGACTCGATGTTTCGTCGCAAAAGCCTGCGCGGCTCCAACGCGATCTTTCTGCACGTCTTTGATCGTGTTGCCCATGAGGCGGGCCATCTCGCCGGGATGCGGAGTAATGACCAGTGTGCGGTCAGTTCCATCCAGCTCGTGGGTCCGTCCCTCGAAGGCGTTCAATCCGTCGGCGTCGAGCACAATCGGAAGCTTGCTTTGGCTTACGAGCCCGCGAACGAACTCCGCGGTCTCGGGCACACGCGAAATTCCTGGACCGATAGCAAGCACACTCTTTCCTTTCGACATCTGCTGGAGTTGAGACGAGGCTCCGAGAGCGATGCTGCCAGCAGTGGTCTCCAGCACGGGTTCGGTCATCACTTCTGGATGAAATCCAGCGACGGTTGGCAGAATAGATTTGGCCGTCGCCACCGTCGCCAGCCCTGCTCCGGCTCGCAATGCCGCCATGCCGGCCATGGCTGCCGCTCCCGCCTTTCCCAACGATCCTCCGACCACAAGCACATGCCCGTAGTTTCCCTTGTTCGATTCTGCCGGACGTGGGCCAATCAGGGGCGCGATGTCCCGTGCTGTAATTAGGTTGAGGCGTTGGGACGAGACGATCGCCTCGGGTGGCGATCCAATATCAGCCACAATGGTGGGCCCGTTGGTAAGCCAACTGAACAGATGGGCGGGGCGCGGCGCGGTAAAGGTAACAATGGCGTCGGCCCGCGCGATGGGTCCCGTCTGCGGATGCAGTTCATCGGCATCGGCATCGGCGCCAGAGGGAATATCGACCGCGACCACTTTCCCTTTGCTGGCGTTCATGATCGCGGTCGCTTCGGCATAAAGACCTCTTACCGGCGGCTTAAATCCCGTGCCCAGGATTGCGTCTACGAAGACGTCGGCCGACAACAAGGGTTCGAGTCGCTGGCTCTTCAATTCCTCGCTGGAGCGGACGATCGTCCGGGCCGTCGGCAGCTTGCCGTACATTTCCGCGGCATCGCCTTTCAGTTCCGCCGGATCGGCGAGCAAAATCACGTCGACCAGTTTTCCTTTTTCCTGCAGCCGCCGCGCCGCCACGAATCCGTCACCCCCGTTATTTCCTTTGCCGCAAAAAACGACGATTCGTCTTAGAGAGGAGTATTGTTCGAGAACAAGCGCTGCCACCGCCGTTCCGGCATTTTCCATCAGCGTGAGCGAGGGCACGCCAAAGCGCTCGCTGGTGGCGCGATCGATCGTGCGCATCTCCTCGGCGGTGACGATTTTCATAGGAGTCCGACTTTCACGAAGAAGCCACTGATTGCTTCGAGTTGACGCAACTGCCCGGGTCGCCCATAGCGCTGCGGCAGTCGTGAGGTTCGATGCGCTCGTCGGGTACGGGGTTGAGGCCCATGCTCTCATGGCGTTTGATCGCCGGCATGAAACGACATGCCGATTTTTTCGAGGATTGCCAGAGAACGAACGCCCAAAGACCGACTATAGAACAAAACGGCCCGCCGCGCAGGGCGGAGCCACGTCAAATCGAAAGTCTAGTCTGCCATGGTGGGAGCCTGAGTCGGGCCTACGGGCACCTGGTAGTCCCCGCGCTGCACCCGGCTGTTTTTGCGGCCGTAGAAGAAATAAATGAACAGGCCGATGGCACCCAGTTTCACCAGTCGGCTGCCCCAGGCCACGCCCGTCATGTCGATGCCAATCGCGATCGGGTCTGGTACATCGAGGCTCGTGTATTTCACGAGTCCGGTCAACACCACTGCAACCAGAATGTAGAGAATCGTACAAATCACGAGCGATCCGAGAATACCGATCGGCATATCCCGCTTGGGATTCTTGGCTTCCTGTGCGGCGGTTGAGACGGCGTCGAAACCAATGTAGGCGAAGAAGATGACTCCCGCCGCCGTGGCAATTCCCGACCATCCGAAGTCGCCGTAGTGCCCGGTATTGGGCGGAAGGAATGGAGTCCAATTCGACATCGCCAACTGGCGATGCTCGAACAGAAAGTTTGCTCCCAACCCCAGGAAGATCAGCAGGACGCAAACCTTGATGATCACAATCAGCGAATTGAAATTCGCCGACTCCTTGATGCCGATCACCAGAATCGCGGTCACAATCATGATTCCGATGAAACCGAACAGGTTGAAGACGCAGGCCTGATGAGGCAACGTCGCGGCATTGACCGATTGCTGCATCAGTCCCATCTCAAACTGTGCGGTCAACCGCTCCCAATGGCCGTGATAGAAAACGAATTGCGTGCCGGGCGCGCCTGCCAGTTTGGGTGAAAGGCGAATTCCCAGGTCCCCGAGAAGGCTGATCACATAACCGCTCCAGCCGCTTGCGACGGTGGCAGCTCCCAACGCGTATTCCAGAATCAGGTCCCATCCGATGATCCAGGCAATGAACTCACCGAGCGTGGCATAGCCGTAGGTATAAGCAGAACCGGCGACTGGAATCATCGAAGCAAACTCGGCATAACAGAGACCGGCAAACACGCACGCCACCGCCGCCAGCGTGAAAGACAGAACGATCGCGGGCCCGGCGTGGTTCGCCGCAGCCGTGCCGGTGAGAACGAAGATACCGGTACCGATGATGGCGCCAATGCCGAGCGAAATCAGGTTGGTCGGCCCGAGTGCGCGGCGAAGGCTGTGCTCCCCGCTTTCCTGGGCTTCGTCGAGGATTTTATGAAGTGGTTTCCTGGCCAGCAGATTTGCCATGGGTTGTGAGTTGTCTCCCTTGACGATACGCCTTTTTCATGCCGCCGCGACGCCACGAATCGGTCGCCACCGTTATTTCTTTGCCGCTGAAAACGGCCATTCTTCTTCGACAGCAGTATCGTTCGAGAACCAGCGCTGCCACCCTCCTTCCGGCATTTTCCATCAGCGTAGACGACGGCACGCCGAAGAGGAATCCGACTTTCATGATGAAGTTATGGACTGGTCGGGTGGGCGCAATTGTACAGGTTCGCCCGTGGCGATAAAGCGATCGTGGGGTTCGCTGCTCCCGTCCGGTGCAGGCTTGAAGCGCATACCCGATTGTTCGAAGTTTGCGGAGACCGCCGACGTGGTCGAAAACCGTCCTGCCTGCAGCCGGGAGGGGGGACACCCGAAACCAGACGGCTCAATCAGCCATCGACTGTTGTGGCGTAGGCGCGGGACTGTTGTTTGCGAGCACACTCTGCACCTTGCTGTGCTTTCGGCCGTAGCTGAAATAGATCGCCAACCCGATAATGAGCCACACCACCAGGCGCAACTGCGTCATGGGCGACAATCCGACGATCAGCACACTCGAGAACAGGATGGCCAGGATCGGTACCAGCGGCACCCAAGGCGTGCGGAACGGACGTTTCAGTTCCGGATGGGTTCTGCGCATGACCCATACCCCCGCGCTCACCAGCACGAACGCCAGCAGCGTCCCTACGCTGGTCATCTCGTCCAGGACACTCAAGGGCACGAACATCGCCAAAACGGCGACAAACAATCCCACCACGATGGAACTGATATACGGCGTCCGGAATCTGGGATGAATCTTGCTCGCCCATGGCCAGAGCAGACCGTCGCGCGACATGGAATAGAAAACACGCGACTGGCCGAGCAACATGACCAGCATCACCGTGGCCAGTCCCGCGATGGCTCCCAGTTCCACCAGGAAAGTCGCCCACTGGTGCCCGGTCACGCGGATCCCGACCACGACCGGATCCGGTACATTGAGTTCGGTATAAGGAACCAGGTGCGTCAGAAGTCCGGAAACCAGGATGTACAGAATCGTGCAGATGACAAGCGAACCGAGAATGCCGAAGGGCATGTCCTTCTTGGGGTTCTTGGCTTCCTGAGCCGCAGTGGAAACGGCGTCAAACCCGATATAGGCGAAGAATACAACTCCGGCACCGCGTAGGACCCCGGACCAGCCGAAATGCCCATGTTCGCCGGTATTGGCCGGGATAAAAGGATGCCAGTGGTTCGGCTGCCCATGATGCGAGATCAGGAATCCACTCGCCAAAGCAATAAAGACGCAAACCACCGCGACTTTGAGCATAACAATGGCGGTGGTAAAGTTTGCCGACTCCTTGATGCCGATGACCAGAATGGCCGTAATGACAACGATGATCAGGAACCCGATGTAGTCGAAGTTAAGATGGATCAGCCTTCCGAACACTGAGATGTCGGAATGAGGCATGGGCGGAAGGCCCATGCCAATATCCTTCAAGAAGGCCCGCAGGTGCCCGCTCCAGCCCACTGCAACGGTCGCAGCGCCGAAGGCATATTCGAGGATCAGGTCCCATCCGATAATCCAGGCCACGAGTTCGCCGAGAGTGGCATACGAGTAGGTGTAGGCGCTGCCGGCAATCGGAATCATGGACGCGAACTCGGCATAGCAAAGACCGGCGAACGCGCAGGCGATTCCCGCCAGGATGAAGGAAAACAGAATGGCCGGTCCGGCAAACTGAGCCGCCGCCTGCCCGGTAATCACGAAGATGCCCGCGCCGATGATCGCGCCGATGCCCAGGGTCAGCAAGTTGATCGGACCCAGCGCACGCTTCAAACTGTGTTCGCCTGTCTCCTGGGCTTCTGCGAGAAGCGTGTTGAGGGGCTTTGTTGCGAACAAGTTTCCCATGCGTTTCGTCATCTCCTTAGTTTACGCGGACGCTCGGCCCCCGGTTCCGGCCGGCGCTTCTTGACCATGCATAATAGACCGGAATTCCCAACAACACCACAATCAGCCCCGGCCAGGTGTACTGCGGCTTGTAGCGCAATAGTACGACATCGATGAATACCGCCATCACAATATAAATGATGGGCAGAATCGGATACCCGACGGCTTTATAGGGCCGCACGGCATCCGGACGCGTCCGCCGCAGCACGAATAGCCCGCCAATGGTCAGGATGTAGAACACCAGCACGGCGAAGATGATGTAGTCGAGAAGCTGGCCGTAGCTGCCTGAGATACAGAGCACCGAAGTCCAGACCATCTGCACCACCAGCGAAATTGCCGGCGTCCGGTGAGTAGGATGCAGTTTTGCCACGCTACGGAAGAACAGGCCGTCTTTCGCCATGGCGTAGTACACCCGGGCACCGGAGAGGATCAGACCGTTCATGCAGCCGAAGCTGGAAATCATGATGGCGGCGGCCATCAGTTTGCCGCCGGATCTGAACATCTCGGTCATCACCGCCGTGCCCACCCGGTCTTCGGTAGCGTACTTGATGCCGCGCTCCATGATGGTGGCGCCATCGGGCGTTCCGTGCAGCGGCAAGACACTTAGGTATATGAAGTTGCAGGCGATGTACAGCGCAATCACCACACCCGTTCCCAAAGCCAGCGACAAGGGCAGGTTCCGGCTGGGGTTCTTGACTTCTCCGGCGGTGAAGGTCACGTTATTCCAGGCATCGGCCGAGAACAGCGACCCGACTTGCGCCACCGCCAGAATCGTCAGCGTGCCGACCATTACGATGGGACCGCCGACACCGACCTGTACAGCGTGCTGGGCGCCGTGGAACGCGTTCCTCCAGAACTCGTTGTAGCCGAAGTTTGCCCGCAACGCGTAGGGATTACGCCCGATCGCCAATCCGAACAAGACCAGTCCGAGCAACGCCGAAACTTTCGCCGCGGTAAACACGTTCTGAATCGCCGCGCCGGTTTTCACGCCAAAGACGTTGACGATGGAAAGGAAAATAACGACGACGATGGCCACCAGATTTTGCGTATTGATACCTACATCCATGTTGCCGAGGACCATCGGCCCAACGTGGATGGGCGGAACCTTCCAGAGATGCAACAGCCAGCGTGTGGAAGAAATCGAGGGATAGAAAACCCCGAGAAACTTGCCGAAGGCCACGCCCACGGCGGCGATGGTACCGGTCTGAATCACCAGAAACAGCGTCCAACCGTAGAGAAATCCCGACATCGGGCCGAGCGCCTCGCGCAGATAAACGTACTGCCCGCCGGCCCAGGGCATCATCGCCGCCAGTTCGCCGTAGCTGAGCGCGGCGACGATCGTCATGAACCCGGCAACCGCCCAGGCCCCGATCAGCAATGCCGGCGAATCCACCTGACGGGCGATATCCGCCGACACAATAAAGATGCCGGAGCCGATCATGGACCCCATCACCAGCATGGTGGCGCTGGTGAGGCCCAATCCCTGGACCAGTCCCTTATCCTGATGACTATGGATTTCCCGATGGCTGCTGCTCGGCCGCACCGTGGTTGGGTTCAGGCATTCCTCCCCTCGGGAGCATTGGAAATCTGACGTATTCCAAACTCCGCCCCAGTATGGTTTTTCGCCATCGCTCGTACGAGGACGCCCAAACTCATCGCCAGCGATGCGTTCGAGGGGGCCAACCGACTTTACCTCAATACGCGAAAAAATTCTTCTGCTGATTTGCGCGGGTCCCCAAGCAAGTCGGATATGACCGCAACGGAGTCGGCTCCCGCCGCGATGACAGAGGCGGCATTGGCCCGGGTGATCCCGCCGATGGCCACCAGCGGCTTGCGCGTCAAAGCCCGCGCCCGGCGGACTCCTTCCAGTCCCACAGCCGGATCCGGGTTTTCTTTGCTTGAGGTTCGAAACACGGGACCGATGGCAAGATAGTCGGCGGAAGTAAGGTCGGCCTGGCGTAACTGCTCGGGATTGTGCGTGGAGACCCCCAGCCAGCGATTCGGCCCGATGATCCTTCGCACCGCCTCGGGCGATAAGTCATCCTGCCCCACGTGGACGCCATCGAAGTCGGCCGCCAGGCAAAGATCGGCCCGATCATTCAGGATGAGCCGTACGGATTTTCCGAGATGATTCTTCAATGCCCTCGCCTGCTCCAGCATAACTCTCGAATTCCCGCTCTTGTTCCGGTATTGGAGCAGGGTGCATCCCGCAGCAGCCACGCTCCCGGCGAAACTAACGAGCTCGGAAGCAGTCGGCCAGCACGCTGAATCCGCGATCGGGTAAAGCCGCGGAATCGCTCCGGTGTTCTGACCGGAAGGCCCAGCACCAGCAGCTAAGTTCATCGGACACCGGCTTTCGCAAGGAAGGTCTCGACGTCCTGACGCCATTCCGCCGGCTTCTGATACCACATCGGATGGCCCGCGTCCGGGAACCCAATGTGCTTGTCGGCGGGGCCAGGCCGGCGGGACGGGCTGTTCTCAAAAAAACAGAAGAAGAGGCGGAAGTTGAGCGCGGTCAGGAATGCTTGTCTCGTGGAAAGCCGACGCGACATGGTCTCGATACAATTCAGTTCACTTGTGGCTGTTTTTTTTCAGGAACCGTTCGATAAATCCCGTGTCGATCTTTCCTGCCCGGAAATCGGGATCGGCCAGAATCTTTCGGTGCAACGGAATCGTGGTGTACACGCCCTCGACGATAAACATCTCAAGCGCGCGCGCCATGCGCGAAACCGCCTCGTCGCGGTCTTTTGCGCGCACGATCAGCTTGGCGATCAGCGAATCGTAATACGGGGGAATCACTCCCTCGGCATAAGCGGCCGTGTCGACGCGCACGCCCGTCCCCCCGGCCGGATGAAACGCCGTAATCTTCCCCGCGGAGGGGGTGAACTTCTCCGGGTGCTCGGCGTTGATCCGGCATTCGATCGAGTGCCCGCGGTGGAGGATGGGCCCGTGCAGCACTTCATCCATCTTCGCGCCCGCGGCGATCATGATCTGGCTCTTCACCAGGTCCACATCGGTCACCATCTCCGTCACCGGATGTTCGACCTGGATGCGCGTGTTCATCTCGATGAAGTGCAGGTGGCGGTGCTGATCCATGAGGAACTCGATGGTTCCGGCATTCCAATATCCGATTTCCGCCAACGATTTGCACAGCACTTCTCCGATTCTCGACCGCAGTTCGGGCGTGACCTGGGTTGATGGAGACTCTTCGAGCAACTTCTGGTGCCGGCGCTGGATGGAACACTCGCGCTCGCCAAGGCTGACAACATTGCCGTGTTCATCGGCCAGCACCTGAAATTCTATGTGCCGGGGATGCTCGACGTACTTCTCCATGTAGAGATCGCCATTGCCGAAGGCTCCTGCCGCCTCAGCCTGGGCCGCTTTGTACAAACCGGGAAGCTCCTCTTCACTGCCGACGATGCGCATCCCGCGCCCCCCGCCCCCGGCTGAGGCTTTCACGATGACGGGAAATCCGATTTGCCTGGCCCATTCGAGCGCCTCGCCTTCATTGGCCACGATGCCATCTGACCCGGGCAGAATGGGCACTCCTGCCTTCTTCATGGCGGCGCGGGCCTTTTCCTTTTCGCCCATCAGCCGGGTAACTTCCGGCCGCGGCCCGATGAACTTGATCCCGCTCATCTCGCAGACTTCGGCAAAGTTCGCGTTCTCGGCGAGCAACCCGTATCCCGGATGCACCGCCTCGACGTTGGCAATCTCGGCCGCGCTGATCACTGCAGGAATGTTCAGATAGCTGTGCGCCAACTGCGGCGGGCCGATGCAGATCGCTTCATCGGCAAAGCGGACGGGCAGCGAGTTGCGGTCGGCCTCGCTGTAGATGGCGACCGTGCGGACCCCGAGTTCCTTGCAGGCGCAGATGACGCGCAGTGCAATTTCCCCGCGATTGGCAATCAGGATCTTCTTAAACATGAAAGTTCAGCTGTCAGCTCTCAGTCTCGCCTTGCTTGAAAAGGACCGCGCGGGGACGGCCGTCCCCGGCCGTTGTCCGGCTCTCTGCCTTGCACCTTCGAGAAAACACGAGAAGAGCACGCAAGAGGCGCGCTTGGGAAGCTCTTTCTTCACTTCTTGGGCCTTATCGCGAACAATTCCTGGCCGTATTCGATCGGCTGGCCGTTGGCCGCCAGCTTTTTGACGATCTCTCCGGCAAAGTCGGACTCAATCTCGTTGAGCAATTTCATCGCTTCGACAATGCAAAGCACCTGGCCGACTTCCACCTGATCTCCGACTTTAACGAACGGAGGCGCTCCCGGCGAGGGAGCTTCATAGAACGTGCCGACGATTGGTGACTTGACGGCGTGAAGATTTTCTTCGGGAGCCGGGGCGGGGGGAGGCGCCGGGGCGGCGGGTGCCGACGTACCGGGCACGGGAACGGCTCCAAATTCGGCGGCAGGAATCGGGGCAGGAGGCACGGCATAGAACCGCGGCTCTGCGTGCGGATGCACAACCAGGTGCTCGCCCCCACGCTTGATCTTTACCTTGACGTCGCCGCGCTCCAGTTCAAACTCGGCGATATCCTTCTCGATCAAGAACTCGATTAGTTCTTTCAGCTCTTTTTGATTCATTCGTATACGGTGGGACCGCTTACCTGTTCCTGCCCGCGCGTCCGGTGGACACGCAAACAAGCCGGGCATCGACCCTGCCCGGCTCAACAATTCACCGACTGAAGCTAAGAAGGCTAGACTGCCACTAAATCCTTGCTCGTCGGAGTCAGTACCTCACCCCCTCCGGCGGTGACGGCGACCATATCCTCGATCCGCACGCCCCATTTGCCGGGGAAGTATACTCCCGGTTCAATCGTGATGACCATTCCA
>Ga0123355_10002715_pt1 | contig 25091 bp, 17 predicted proteins | sample TergutEmb28metaG_3_FD_89872 | JGI IMG/M metagenome (GOLD analysis project Ga0123355, IMG submission 89872) | Embiratermes neotenicus P1 segment gut microbial communities from Petit-Saut dam, French Guiana - Emb289 P1 | ecosystem: Host-associated > Arthropoda: Insects > Digestive system > Gut ...
AAGGAGAAAATGATATTAACTGTTATTTACATGGGTGCACATTTAATTACGAGCCGAGGCTTAATGCGTAGATTGCCAAGACCTTACCCTGGAATTTGCCTTTGTTTAGTGCTGGAACTTCGGTCTAATTGACCGCGGACCGGCGACGGGGGGAAGGATCGTTTGCCTTATGAATTAGGGAGAAATTAATGGTGCGCCCGGAGAGATTCGAACTCCCGGCCTGTTGCTCCGGAGGCAACCGCTCTATCCAGCTGAGCTACGGGCGCTTATTTTCAGTTGCTTACGCAGAGTACCACATTTTTTAAGGTCACAACTACACCGGCAGGAGATATCAGCCGGAATTGTCGGGGAAGAGGCCAGGAGGTATATTGTATATTCTTCGAACGATGCTAGACCGAAAAGACCTCGAAGCCTTCCATTCAACAGTGTTGGCCTCCATGTGCCGCAGGGTGGCTAACGTTTGTGCTGACCAAAACGTCATCGCGCAAGGCCGAGAACTTGAAACGCAGTGGATTTGGCTCCAGCAGATTCCGTTGACGCTGAGTTTGAAAGCGCTGAAGGAAAGAGACGTGCAGCTCTGGGACGTTCGCCAGAGGATGCTTGAATTCCTCGGCGGTAGAGACGAAGTCGAGCTTACCAAAGCCGTGAGCGCCCCATGAAGACCTGTGAAGTCCGTCAGTTTAGAAACGTTGAGGACCAGTGGGGCGAGGTTTGCGGTCGAACTTCGGTCGGCGGTTGCGACGAATGCGGAACCTCGGTCTGCGAACAGCATGCTGAGCGGTGTCGCACTTGCAGCGTGACCCTGTGTTCGTCATGCATGGAATTACACGCTCAGGAACATGTCGCTAAGCGTCCTCAACGAGCCCATCCTTTGCGAAAGAGCGGCACAGCCTAGTTCTTTTGACAGCAGGTTCCACCCTAGGCCGCAAAGCTGGTTACACTCAACCGACTCCGGTCTATAATTCAGCCATGAGCTGGTCACTCCGGCTGGCGATCACGTTCACCCCGTTGCTGGTTTGGGGTGCTTTGTGGCTTCTCTCGCGGTTCAGCGGCGTTTCGCCTACACGATTCACGCCGGGGCTTAGGACTGGATTTGTCGTCCTGATTGTGGTGTCCCTCGTTTTACTCGCTTTCGACCATGCGCGCTTGTCGCGTCTTTTCAACCTCCATGCTTGGGGACTTTTCGTCGCGAACGCGTGGATTGCAAGGCACTACAAACAGGGAAAGACCGAGCAGCTTTTGACCTCTCTCAAACTCAACTAATCAAAACAGGAAACCGGACGCCCCATGAAGCGGTCGCGCTAACAGCTGTCCCTTTCCTGAATTAAGAAACGCCGGAAAGTGTTTTCGCCGCTTTGCCAAATGCGTGCGCCGGATTTTCGGCCCGTGCCGATGCGGCCTTCTATTGCTGGGACGCACAGCGGCAAGCAAGGACGTGAAACATCTCGCCTGGGCTTTGTATCCCTTTGCTGGGCTTCAGCAGCTAGCACCAGGGAACCAAGGCGCGCCCGCAACGATCCTGTCCGCGTCAACTTGAGCCAGACAAACGTGGGCCCAAGAACGGAAAACCGACCTACGACGGGCGCAGTGATTGCTGCCTGCGTTCTGACGCAGGCCATGGGTCGCCCTCCTGACACGCATTGATAGCTGACGGACCAGTCCAGGTGTTCTACCAGCGATCGCGCCGCGCGCCGCCACCATGGCCGCGTTCGCGTCCGCCGCCACCACCGCCAACCCGCTCGGCCTTGGGCCGTGCTTCGTTGACATTGATGGTACGTCCGCCAACCTGCGCGCCATTCAGCGCTGCAATCGCCTTCTCTCCGTCTTCGTTGCTGGACATCTCCACAAATCCGAACCCGCGCGAACGCCCCGTTTCGCGGTCCGTCAGAATGCTCACGCGGTCCACTTGTCCGTAGCTCTCAAACAGCTGCCGGAGTTCGTCTTCATTGGTGTTGAAGCTGAGGTTCCCCACGAAAATGTTCTTCACGCGTATGCCTCTGCATTGATCTGTCGGGAGTGCGAGCGATTCGGTGACTTGGCAGGTCGGGAGGGCCTTTCCTGATCTCAACCGGAGCTGGCAACAGTCAATTGCGGCAGGCAGTATAGCAGGTTTTTCCCCGCTGACTTGTCAAATTAGTGTTTCAATCGCAGGTCCCGCAAGGACCTGGCAAACAGCATCAGCAGTGGTCGACCTTCCAGTACCCCTCGGGGTGGAACCCCATCTTGAGCAGCCGGTTCCTGGGGTCGTGCCGCTTGCCGCACCCCGGACAGACCAGATACCGGCTCCACCCAGTTCCCTGCAGATCGTAGTTCTCCGACACGGCAAAGGTCGTACCACAACTGCAGGGAATCAGGAACATCCGCAGGTGCACGCCCTCCCTGGTGGCATCGGATTTGCCGGCTAGTTTCACACTTCTTCAACGGCCGCGAGCGAGCTCTTCTTTCTCTTGTTTGCCTGCAAAACTTTCTTCCGTAGACGGAGCGACTTGGGTGTGACTTCCACGAACTCGTCATCGGTAATAAACTCGATCGCCTGTTCCAGGTTCAAGGGCTTGAACGGCACCAACCGGATGGCCTCATCCGCCGTCGATGCCCGCATATTTGTCAGCTTCTTTTCGCGCACGGCATTCACGTCGAGATCCGTGTCCTTCGCGTTCTCGCCGATGACCATACCTTCGTACAGGTCGACGCCCGGGCCAACGAAAAGCTCCCCGCGCTCTTGCAAACCCCACAAAGCATACGCAGTCGAAGTCCCGGGACGATCGGCGATCAGCGCTCCCGTCAGCCGATGCGGAATCTCGCCCTGCCATTCTGTGTGTCCATCAAACAGCGCGTTCATCACGATCGTCCCGCGCGTGTCGGTCAGCAGCTGGCTGCGCAGCCCGATCAGACCCCGACTCGGCACCCGGAACTCAATCCGCACGCGTCCATAGCCGTGATTGTGCATGTTCGTGACTTCACCCTTGCGCGATCCGAGTTGTTCCATCACCACGCCGACGAATTCCTCGGGCACATCGACCGTCAGATGCTCCACCGGCTCCATCAGCTTGCCATCGATGCGCTTGGTCACGATCTCCGGCTTGCCCACCATGAGTTCGTAGCCCTCGCGTCGCATCATTTCGATCAGAATGGAAAGCTGCAGCTCGCCGCGACCCAGCACCTTAAACGAATCCGTCGAGCCCGTCTCCTCGACTCGCAGCGAAACGTTGGTGAGCAATTCCTTCTCCAGCCGTTCGCGCAGATTCCGCGACGTGACGTAGGACCCTTCCTTGCCTGCAAACGGCGAAGTATTCACCGTGAACAGCATCGCGATCGTCGGCTCATCAATCGCGATCGGCGGCAACGGAGCCGCTTTCTCTACTTCGGTAATGGTCTCGCCAATCGTGATCCCTTCAACGCCCGCCACCGCCACGATGTCCCCAAGTTCAGTCTCGGTGATATCGGTCCGCTTCAATCCGGAAAACGAAAACAGCTTCGTGATCTTTGTTTTCTGCAGCGTCCCGTCGAGCTTCGCGATGGCGACTTCTTCGCCCGTAAACATTTTCCCGTTAAACACCCGCGCGATCGCCAGCCGACCCAGATAGTCGCTGTAATCCAGATTCGCCACCAGAATCTGCAGCGGGCCCGTCAGATCCCCCTTGGGCGGCGGAATCGTCTTCAAAATCGCATCAAACAGCGGCCGCAGATCAGTCCCGCCGCCCTGAATCTCGGTCGTAGCGGTCCCGATCTTCGCATTGGTGTAAAGCACCGGGAAGTCGAGTTGCTCTTCTTGGGCATCGAGATCGATGAACAGGTCATAGATCTCGTTCAACACCTCCTGGGGCCGTGCATCCGCGCGATCGATCTTATTAATCACAACAATCGGGGGCAGCTTCGCCTCCAGCGCCTTTCCCAGCACATACCGTGTCTGCGGCAGCGGACCTTCGCTCGCGTCGACCAGCAGCATCACCCCGTCGACCATCTTCAGCGCGCGCTCAACCTCGCCGCCAAAGTCGCTGTGGCCCGGGGTGTCAACAATATTGATCTTTACGTCGTGATAGAAGATCGCCGTATTCTTGGCCAGAATCGTAATCCCGCGCTCGCGCTCCAGTTCGTTCGAATCCATCACGCGCTCGGCGACCGCTTCATTGGCGCGAAATGTCCCGCTCTGCTTCAACATGGCGTCGACCAGCGTAGTCTTGCCGTGGTCCACATGCGCGATGATGGCGATATTGCGAATGGCTGAACTCACAAGGAGATCCCTTCCCGGTTTTTGTGTAGTACCACTTTACTATGCGGGGCTGAAATCGGCGATGCGCAGACTTGCCCGTCGGCATATGACCCTGAAGGCGCCTTGGTTACAATCAGAGATGTGAAAATAGAATCCCGGGAAGTCCAGCGATGACCACTACGAAGGGAATCACGATACTTTTGAAAACCGCAATTCTAGCCGCCGCCGCTCTGCCCCAGTCGCCGTCGAATGCCGCCACGTCGAAGCCTGACCCGCAATTCGGGCCAAGCAATCCGTTCTACGCTCCCAGCCCGCTGCCGCTCGAAGCGCCGCCGTTCGACAAAATCAAAGATACCGACTACCAACCTGCCATTGAGGCGGGTATGGCCCAGCAACTTCGAGAGGTCCGCGCGATCGCCGACAATTCCCAGCCGCCGACGTTCGAAAACACAATGGTCGCGCTTGAAAAGTCGGGCCAGTTGTTCCAGCGCGTCATGCTGGTCTTCAACGCCGTCACCGGGGCTAATCTCAATCCGACGCTGCAGAAAGTCCAGGAAATAGAAGCTCCCAAGCTCGCCGCTCATAAAGACGCCATCTATCTCGACTCGAAACTCTTTGCCCGCGTCCAAGCCATCTATAAAGAACGCGAGTCGCTGAAACTCGATCGCGAATCGCTACGACTGGTCGAGTATTACTACCTGGCATTCGTCCAAGCGGGAGCCAATCTCTATGACGCCGACAAAACTGAACTTAGGAAACTCAACGAGGAAGAGTCCACGCTTTCAACCGCTTTCGGCACGAAGCTGCTGGCAGCCACCAAGGCTGCTGCCTACGTCACCACCGACAAAAGCGCCCTGGCCGGTCTGAGCGAGACTCGCCTGATAGGCGCCGAACAGGCAGCGAAGGACCGCAAGGTCAGCGGTTACGTCATTCCACTGCAGAACACAACCCAGCAGCCCGATCTGGCCGCGCTCACCGTCCGCGAAACCCGCCACACGATCTTTGAGAACTCCTGGAATCGCGCCGAACGCGGAGACGCGAATGATACCCGCGACACCATCGCCCGGATGGCGCAGATCCGCGCACAAAAGGCCAAGCTGCTTGGCTTCCCAAATTTCGCTGCCTGGAAGTTGCAGGACCAGATGGCCAAGACTCCAGAAGCCGCCATAAAATTTATGGACGAACTCGTCCCCGGCTCGACGGCAAAAGCCGCGGCCGAGGGAAACGACATCCAGGCCTTGATCGATGCTCAAAATGGCGGCTTCACCCTCGAGGCGTGGGATTGGGACTTCTACGCCCAGCAGGTTCGAAAGGCAAAGTACGATCTCGACGAAGATCAAATCAAACCGTTCTTCGAACTGAACCGCGTGCTCGAAGACGGCGTCTTCTATGCAGCCAATCAGCTCTATGGCATTACCTTCAAAGAACGCCACGACCTTCCGGTCTACCACCCGGACGTTCGCGTCTTCGACGTCTTCGACGCCGACGGCAAACAGCTCGCCCTGTGGTACTCGGACTACTTCAAACGCGACAACAAAAACGGGGGCGCGTGGATGGACGTTTTCGTCAATCAATCCAAGCTGCTGGGCACGCTGCCAGTCGTGTACAACGTCGCCAACTTCCCCAAGCCCGCGCCCGGCCAGCCCGCCCTGCTCAGCTTCCGCGACGTGGCCACGATGTTCCACGAGTTCGGCCACGCCCTGCACGGCATGTTTGCCGACACCATGTATCCCTCTTTGTCGGGAGCGCAGGTGGCCCGCGACTTCGTCGAATTTCCTTCGCAATTCAACGAAAACTGGGCCAGCTATCCCGCGGTGTTTGATCACTATGCAAAGCACTACCAGACGGGCGCATCCATCCCGGGGGAGTTGGTGGCGAAAATCAAGAAGTCTGCAAAATTTAATCAAGGCTATGCGCTGACCGAGGTCTTGGCGGCCGCCGAGCTCGACATGCAGTGGCACATCCTGGCTGCGGACGCTCCGCTCGAGAAGCCCGACGATTTCGAAGTTCAGGCGTTGAAGAGCAAAAATCTTCTCCTCCGCGCCGTGCCTCCGCGTTATCGCTCCAGCTATTTCGCGCACATCTGGCAGAATGACTACGCCGCCGGCTACTACGCCTACCTGTGGAGCGAGATGCTCGATCACGCCGCCTTCCAATGGTTCGAAGACCACGCCGGCATGACTCGCCCCAACGGAGACCGCTTCCGCCAAATGATCCTCTCGCGCGGCAACACCGAAGAACTGAGCAAGATGTACTCGGCGTGGCTCGGCGGAGAACCGACGATCGGACCCATGCTCAAGTTCCGCGGCCTGGTGCCAGAGACAACCAGCAAGTAATCAACCTGTAGGTAAGGTGGCTGCCCCAGTTCTGGCCGGTTGGCCAGAACCGGGGCATTTTGGATCCAACCGTCACGGCAGGATTCGAGCCTAACTAACTTAACTAAGCGGTCCCCGGATCAGCGCTCGCAATCAGTTCTGTCTCCGCTTCCACGCTCCCTTCCGCCCGCACCCGCAGGCGGTACCAAGCCACAATCGTCACCAGGGAAAACACAAAGATGATCGTCGACACGGCATTAATTTCCGGTGTGATCCCTCGCCGCAGCCGTCCCCAGATCTCGAGCGGCAAGGTGTTGTCGCGCCCGATCAGGAAAAAGCTGACTGCAATCTCATCCATCGATAGCGTGAAAATCAGCAGCGCAGCCCCCACCATTGGCAGCTTCAGATTCGGTACCGTGACGCGCCAGAAAGTCTGCCAGTAATCCGCCCCCAGGTCGAGCGACGCCTCTTCCTGTGCCCGATCCAGTTTTTGCAAACCCGCGAACACTTCAGTCGTCGCCACCGAGATGAGTGCCGTTCCGTGCCCCAGCATGATCGTCGCCAGGCTTAGCTTCAGGTCAATCAGGTTGAACAGCATGAGGAGAGATAAGCCCGTGATAATTCCCGGCAAGATGAGAGGCAGCAGCACGAGCCGCCGGAACAAAGCCTTGCCCGGAAAGTCAACCCGATCCAATGCCAGCGCGGCCGGCACTCCAAACGCCAGCGAGATCAACATCGCCGCCAACGCTACCTGCAGGCTGTTAAAGACCGAGTCCCAGATCGGTCCATCCGTGAACAACGTTCGATACCAATCCAGCGTCAAATCGTGCGGCGGAAACCCTCCCACCCCCTGCCCGTTGAACGAATAAACAACAAGGACGGCAATCGGCAGATACAAAAACGCGAACACCGCCGCGGCATGCGCCAACAGCCATCTCGAGCGCGGCGCGGATCGATCCCGCGACTGTGTCACAGCAAACCTCCACGCTGATGGTGAGCAGCCGTGAAAAGCTGCCAGCCAGCTCTCGAGGCAAGGCAGCCGCCGCCAAGCGGCGACAGGATCGAGTCCACGCCCGAAGCCAGGGGTAGCCCTATCAACCGGAGCAAGCCCCAGAGGGGCGAAAGAATCGCTGCACCGCGATTGCTGGTCGTCGCGAACATGCGAAAGTTATCCCCTATGAAAAACTCCACTTCTTCTCGATCCGTTCCGACAAAAACAGCAAGCTCACCACAATCACCAGCATCCCCAGGGAGATCGCCGCTCCCAGCGGCCAGTTGTAAGCCGCCCCGAACAAGCTGACCACGATGTTGGAAATCATGATCCCGCTCGGTCCGCCCAATAGCAGCGGCGCCAGAAAGTCCCCCAGACTCAAGACAAACGCAAACGTGGCCCCCGCCACCACCCCGGGAATCGACAGCGGAAAAATCACCTTCCAAAAGGTCTCGATCGGAGTTGCCCCCAAATCATGCGAGGCCTCGACAAGATTGCGCGGGATATGCTCGAGCGACGCGAAGATCGGCAAAATGGTAAACGGGGTGTAGATGTGAGTCAGGGTTAGAACAACGGCGAACGGACTGTACAAAAGAAAATCGAGCGGATGATTGGTCAAATGGACATATTGCAGCAGGGTATTCAGCACCCCGTCGGACCCAAGAATCGTCTTCCAGGCATAAGCGCGCACCAGATAGCTCACCCACAGCGGTATGATGACCATCTGATAAAGCAGATCTTTCTGCTTACCGGCATAGAACGACAGAAAATACGCCAACGGATATCCCAGCAGCAACGAGAACAGCATGACGCGCGCCGCAATCCACATCGAGCGCAGCAAGGTCTCCCAATATGTGGGCTTCTCGAGAAGTTCTCTATAGTTCTGAAAATTCCAGGAATGAACAATGGTCTGTGCCGGCGAGACAGACCAGAAGCTATAGCAGAACATCAGCAGATATGGCACCAGCAAAAACAGCGTCACCCAGGCCAAGGGCGGCACGGTCACGGCAGTTTTGTACGCGCGGGAAAACATCAATTCCGTCCCGGGGACTCACGCACCGGCACCGCATCGGCGGGAGAGAATTCCAGTGCAACGTTCTCGTCCGCCAGCCCACTCGCGGTTCGCACAACCAGCACCAGTCCGTCGGCGCACTCCACGCGAATCAGTTCCGTTGCTCCATGAAACGCCTGCGTCAAAACCCGCCCACGCACCCGAACTGCAGCCGAGGCGCCCGCGCCTGCGCTCAAACGAAGATGTTCGGGGCGCAGCGAGAACAGCGCCGGCCCATCGGGAAGCGACGCAGTCCACGATAGCGGCCCACAGCGCACCACTCCGTTCTGCACCCCAGCTTTCAGTAAATTCGTATGCCCGATGAACTGCGCCACGTAAGCGGTCGCCGGACGGCTGTAAATCTCCCGCGGCGCCGCCACCTGCTCCAACTCGCCCGAGCGCAGCAGCGCGATCCGGTCCGACATCACCATGGCTTCTTCCTGATCATGCGTGACGAATACAAAGGCGATTCCGACCTCGCGCTGCAATGATTTCAACTCCATCTGCATCTGCCGCCGCAAATTCGCATCCAGCGCGGAAAGCGGTTCATCGAGCAGCAGAAGCTGGGGACGGTTCACCAGGGCCCGAGCCAGGGCGACGCGCTGCTGCTGTCCGCCGCTGATCTTTGACGGCTTCTTCTTCGCATGCACCGACATCTTTACTTTGTCGAGCGCCTCGGCCACGCGTTGCCCGATCTCCGCCTGAGGCCGCTTGGCCACCCTCAGCCCGTAGGCCACGTTTTCTTCGACCGTCAGATGCGGAAACAGCGCGTAGTGCTGAAAAACGGTATTCACGCGCCGACGGTACGGAGGCTGTCGATCGAGTCTCTCGCCGCCCATCCATATCTCGCCCGAAGTCGCGCTCTCAAAGCCGGCGATAATCCGCAGCAGCGTGGTTTTCCCCGACCCGCTCTCGCCAAGAATGGTGAGAAACTCACCCTCGCCGACGTCCAGTGAAACATCGCGCAGCACGACATTTCTGCCAAAGGCTTTTGCCACATTACGAACGTTGAGCAGAGTCGTCTTGATAAAGGATGGCGCGCCTCGAATCGCACCCAGAGAGGTTGTCAGAGAAGCCATGCGGTATCCGTTCAACGGGGCCCCCACTTCTCGCGTGGTTGCGCGAGCAGCGGGGATTTACTGAGCCGCCTTCACATCATTCCAAATCTCCGTATACTTCGGCCGCCGGGGCACATTCTGCCAGAAATAAAGCCGCTTCTGATAGTTGTCGACATCATCGAGATGCAATGTCTTTGCTTCCTCGGCTGTCATCCACCGCCCCGCCTGCGGATTCGCCGGCACATAATGCGTCTTGTCCGCCACGAGTTTCTGGGTCTTGGCTTCAACCATGTACTCCAGAAACTTGTAGGCGAGTTCTTTGTTCTCGCTGCCGGCGGTAATCATGAGGTGGTCAATCCAGCCAGTCGTGTTCTCTTTGGGAATCGTTTCTCCCGCCGGAAACCCTGCTTTGTCCAGATCCGCCGTGTTCAGCGGCCACCCCATCGCAATGACGATCTCGTGGCTCTCAAACAGATTTGTCAACTCGCCGCCCGTTGCCCACATCTTGCGCACATTCGGCTTCAGTTCCAGCAATTTCTTTTTCACCGCATCGAGTTCCTGATCGCTGAGGTTGTAAAGATGCGACGGATCCGGCTTGTCATAACCCAGCACCTGCGCCGCCATGTACACCGTCGACAGGTCGTCCCACACTGCGACCTTTCCCTTATATTTCGGATCCCACAGCACGTTCCACGAATCCGGAGGCCGGGCAAACACGGTCGTGTCATAGATAATCGGATCCGGCCCCCACATGAAGGGCACGCCATAGACTTGCCCATTCGCCCGCACCAGCGGGAGGGAAGTCAGCTGCGGAGAAAGCTGCCCGTAACTGGGAATCTTCGAAAGATCGAGTGGCGCCACCAGCCCCGAAGTCGCAATCGAGGTCGCCACGTCGCTCGACGGAGAAATCACGTCGTAATTTCCCGCACTCCCACCCCGCAACTTCGCGACCAACTCATCGCTCGATCCCATGTACGACGCCGACACTTTCGCATGATTCTCATCCTCGAAGGTCTTGATGAACGAGGGATCGGCATACCCTTCCCACACCAGCAGATTCAAAGTGGGAGTTTTCTTCGCACATCCCCCCCACAACAGAACGGCTATAAACAAAGGCAACCACCAGGCCCTCGGTTGCCGGTTCATCGCTTCCTCCGAGACTCCATGTCGGGTGCCCGCTTCTTTCCGATTGTGGGAGAACTCCAGAATTTTGACTCCACTAGTCTCCAAAGTGCTGGCCGAGTCTCCCACCCCGGTCGCGCAGGTTCGAACCGAGCCTGCCCGGAGCAAAGTCGAAGGGGTGGGGATTTCGACTGTCCTCTCACACCTAGAAGGTCGGCGGTGTATTCACCCACAACAACAGCGTCTCCTTCCGCCCCGGATTCCTCCACCGATGCGGCGTTGCGCTCTCAAAATAGAAGCTATCGCCGGTCTTGAGCCTGTAGCCCTGACCATCGACCGTAATCTCCAGATCGCCGCGCAGCACATAAATGAATTCCTCCCCCTCGTGGGTGTACGATTCGCCGCTCCCCGCCCCTGGCGCAATCCGAAACAGATGCGGCTCCATCACCGTGTTTCCCCAGGCGAGCAGTTCCATGCGAACACCATTACCCGCCTCAAGGACTTTCCGCGCTGCCGGACGTACATGTCGCCCACTGGCCCCGTTGGCTTCGTAGAAGTCGAGAATATTGGTCTTGTAAAATCGCGCCAGCTTCCGCAACGTTCCCACCGACCCGCTCATCTGCGATCGTTCCAGCGCGCTGAGAAAGCCTACTGAGATTCCCACGGCCTCCGCCACCTGCGCCAGCGAAAGCGCGCGCCGGGCCCGCAGTTGGCGCAAATGCCCGCCGATCGCTCCGGCATTTCCATCCGCCGACGGTCGTACCTTCCCCTCACGCTTGAGAAGTTGCACGATGGCCGCCGCATTCAGCCCACGCACCTTGCGCAAAAACCGCGCCCGCTTCAGCAAGTTCACATCTTCGGCGGTGTAGAGCCGGTACTTGCTCTCGGTCCGCTGCGGGCGCGCTAGTCCAAGACTTTCCCACGCACGAATCACCGACGGTGAAACCCCGATCTTCTTGGCGACGTCTCCGATTTTCAGGTACGCTTCAGCCATCCCGTTTTCTCAATGTGTCTCGGTAACGGAGAAACTTTCGATAAGAATTTTCTATAGGCCGGACGCATTTTTTTCTCCTTGACAGTGCCCGTGCCCGTTCTCTAACCTTGCGGGATTATAGCAAGGTTGTTCCCGGATACAAGCAGTCGCTTTCAAAGAAAAAACCAACACTCCCGGAGATCGTCGGAGGTCCTATGCCGTCACGTCGAGCCTGCTGGTCCCGTCTGTGCCTCCCCCCACTTTGCCTTGCGATGACTCTTTGCTTCGGTACTCCGCTTTCAGCACAGGGAACAGGCGGCCGCATTCTCGGCCGCGTCAGTGATCCCTCCGGCGCTGTGCTCTCCAACACCAAGATCACGGCCATCGATGACGCCACCGGCGTGGCCCACGAGGCACTCAGCAACGAGAGCGGCGATTACGTTTTCCCTGACCTTCCCGTCGCCACCTACTCGCTTACCTTTGACCTCACCGGCTTCAAAAAGGTGGTCCGCCACGGCATCACGCTTGACGTCAACCAGGTCATCACGCTCAACCTGACCATGCAGTTAGGAGCAGCCCAGGAGGTTGTCGACGTCACCTCCGAAGCGCTGCTGGTGGAAACCAGCAGCACCCAGCTCGGCGCCGTGGTGAACAACCGCTCAGTAAACGAACTCCCACTCAACGCCCGCGACACCTACCAGTTCCTGCAGTTGCAGCCGGGCGTGCAATCGCAGCTCGGGTCAAGCGGCGGAACCTTTTACGGCAGTGACGACGCCGGCGCCGTCTCGGTCAACGGAGGCCGCGGCCGTGCCAACAATTTCAGCGTCAACGGCGGCGATGCCAACGACGCGTTCGTCAACCTCCCCACGATTCAGCCCACTCCCGATGCCATCGAGGAATTCCGCGTCATCAGCAACACCTTTGACGCCGAATACGGCCGCAATTCCGGCGCAGTGGTCAACGTCATAACCAGGTCGGGCACGAATCAGTGGCACGGCAACGTCTACGAATACTTCCGCAACACCGTTCTGAACGCCCAAGGCTACTTCAACACCGTCAAGCCCCAGGAGAATCAGAACCAGTTTGGGGGAACTTTCGGCGGTCCGTTGAAGAAAGATCGCACCTTCTTCTTTACTTCTTACGAAGGCCGCCGCGTCCGCCAGGGTATCTCCGGACAAACCGTAATCGTGCCCACGCCCCAGGAGCGAACCGGAGATTTCTCCGCCGATGCTCCTTTCACTGGGGGAATTGCCGATGCCTTCACCGCCCAGGCCCTGGACGGCCGCCCCAATTGCGATTCCGCATTGGGCCTTCCGCCGGGGGGGATCTACAGCCTGTACTCGACTGGAGGATTCAGCAGCACGAACCCGCTGCCCTGGGCCAATGTGTTCACCCAAAACAAGATCCCCAGCGGCTGTCAGGATCCGGTCGCCGTTGACCTCTTACGATTTGTTCCCGCTGCGAATCTTTCCGACGGCATTACCTATCAAGCCGTTCCCACCAGCTCCGACCGTCAGGATCAGTTCACGGTACGCCTCGACCACCACATCAATTCCAAGCAGAACTTCAGCTTCTACTACTACTACACCAACGACAGTCAACTTCAGCCCTTCTATAACTTCCAGGCTTCCGGGGCGAACGTCCCCGGGTTCGGAGCAAGAGTCGGATCGCGCTATCAGCAGTACAACCCCAGCCATACCTGGACCATTACCAACTCTCTGGTCAACGAGGCGCGCTTCACTTATATGCGCGAAGGCCAGCTCACCTTCCAGCATCCACAAAACACCAGCTCAATTCAGGCGTCGTGCTCATCCGCTGCGGCCCAGGCCGTCTGCTTCAACGGAACCTCCGATTCCAGCTTGGGCGCGAACTCGATTGTCGGCCAGCTTGGCACCAGCGCGCAGTATGGAATCACCACCGGTCTTCCAAGCAACCGCACCGGTGTCCCGTTTGTGAGCATCGGTGGTGGATTTGCCATCGGCAACGGCTGGGAAGGCGAACTGCCCCAGGTTGGCAACTCCTTCATGTGGTCTGACAATTTGACCTGGGTCAAGGGAAATCACACCGCCAAGTTCGGCGCTGATGTCCGTCGCAGTCGTTTCGATCAGACCCTCTACTATAACGTGAGCGGACTGTTTACTTTCAACAGCACGACAGAGAACTCGATCGGTTCCAGCAATAACTATCCCGGCTACTTGCTCGGTCTGGCCGATAGCTACTCCCAGGGATCGGCCCAACGTGAAAATGTCCGCACCACCGGGGTCTATCTCTTCGCCCAGGACAGCTGGAAGATCAACCCGTCGCTGACGTTGAACTACGGCCTGCGCTGGGAATTAAGCACGCCTCTGACCGACGTTCTCGGTCACGTGCAGACCTTCCGCCCGGGGCAGAATTCCGCGGTCTATCCCTGCCAGTTGACCCCCACCGAGCAGGCATCCTTCGGAGTGAGCACCTGCGCCGACGCCGGCGTTGAGCCCACAGGCCTGGTCGTACCCGGCGACCGTGGGGTTCAGCCGGGATTGACCCAAACCTACTACAAGGCATTCGCGCCCAGAGTCGGCCTTGCCTACAGTCCCAATTTCAACAGCGGCGTCCTGGGCAAACTGTTCGGCAGTAATGGCAAGACCAGCATCCGCACCGGCTGGGGCTTGTTCTACAATCCGATGGAGCAATTGGTGCTCGAACAGTTCGGGGCTGAACCACCCTTCGGCGGCAGCACCTTCCTTCCAGCGACTTTCTTCAATACGCCCTTTATCTCCCAGACCGGGACTGTCAGTCCCAACCCGTTTAACGGCATTCTCAACCCAAAACCAGGTACGCCGCAGGATTGGTCCAGCTTCCGACCAATGCTGCTCTACGGTGATTTCCAGCCCCACATGCGCACCCAGTACACCGCGCAATACAACTTCACCATCCAGCGCCAACTCGCCCGCGATCTCGTCATGCAGATTGGATATGTCGGTTCGCAAGGCCATCGTCTGCTGGCCTCGCACGACATCAACGCCGCCAATCCCCAGACCTGCCTCGACATTATTGCCCTTGCGAATAACAATCCGGCAAATGTGAGCTCCTACGGTGCGCCGGCCACTTGCGGGCCTTTCCTTGAAGACAACCAATACTCCGTAACTCTCCCTTCCTCGAACGGCACACTCCTGCCCAACGGATTCCACATGCCCAACGGCACGGTCCTCCAATCTGCCGGCCAGACACTGAATCTCGTTGGACTTCGCCCTTATTCGTCGCCCAATTGCAACTCCACCCAGCCGGCATTCACTGCGGGGAGTGGTTGCCCCATCGATGGCGTTCCCATATTCACCAACATCTTCGCCGAAGACACCATCGCTGCCTCAGCCTACAATTCGTTCCAAGCCAGTCTCGAAAAGCGCTTCTCGGGCGGTTTGCAATTCCAGGCAGCCTACACCTTCAGCAAGTCTCTGGACTGGGCATCGAGCTTCGAAGAGTCGGTCAATCCTTTCGACTACAAGGCCAGCCGCGCCCTGTCGCTGTTCAACTCCGCACAGCGCTTCGTCATTAATTATGTCTGGGATATTCCTGTTCGCAAGTACAACGGCTTCGCCGGGAAGGTGCTCAACGACTGGCAATTGTCGGGAATCGTCCAGTTTCAGAGCGGCTTCCCCATCCGTCTGCAGACTCAGGACGACTTCGAGTTGGTCAGCAGCTTGTTCTTCCTCGCTGCCGGCGCTCCACAGTTGAGTGGTCCGGTCCAGATTCTCAACCCGAAAACCAATGGCCGATCCTATTTGAATGCGTCTCAGTTCGCTGATCCCCCACTCGGACAATTCGCAACCACGCCACGCTCTATCTGCTGCGGCCCCGGCGAAAACCAATGGGACATTACGGTCGCAAAACGAATCTCGCTCTCGGAATCGCGCTACTTCCAATTCCGCACCGACATTTTCAACCTGTTTAACAAGACGCAGTTTGTAAACCCCGACGGCAACTTCAGCGACACGACTTTCGGACAAGTGCAGCAGGCACGTGATCCCCGTCTGGTGCAGTTCGCGCTGAAGTTCTACTTCTAACGTAGGATCGAAACAAGCCGTGAAAGGGCGCGCGGCTTCCAGCCGCGCCGCAATTCGGCGATGATGAGTAATGTGCGGCGGGCCCCGCCTCACAGTTATCCCCGGACGGTCCGCCGCCCGGCAATCTAATGGCCCATCGGGCCTGAGTTTTCTTGGGAGACCTCGATGTACCCCGATCTGCAGAAAGAACTCGCTACTTTTGAGCGGCGCACCCCCAAGTCCGCCGAAGCCCACAAGAAAAATCTTAAGCGCATCCCCCTCGGCGTCGCCAGCAACTACCGCGCCTACGATCCCTGGCCCATCTTCGTCAAAGACGCGAGCGGCAGCAAATTCCGTGACCTCGATGGCAACGAATACATCGACCACAACCTGACCTTCGGCGCGCTTATGGCCGGACACTGCCATCCCGCCGTCATGAAGGCGGTCGAGAAGCGCCTCTCGACCGGCACTATGTTCGGCATGCCCCACGACATGGAGTGGGAACTCGCCGAAGAAATCTGCAACCGCTTCCCGATCGAGATGTGCCGCTTCGGCAACAGCGGTACCGAAGCCACAATGCACGCCATCCGCCTCGCCCGGGCCGCTACCGGACGCGACCAGATCATCAAGTTCGAAGGCGCCTACCATGGTCTTCATGACAGCGCGTTAGTCAGCGTCAAGCCACACGCGCCAGACTACGGCGATGTCCACGCGCCCACGCCGGTCCCCGCCGGACTCGGCGTTCCAAAAGCCTCCCTGGACAACGTGAAGATCGCCACCTTCAACGATCTCGCCACAGTCGAGCGCCGCTTTAAAGAAAACCCTGGAGAAATCGCCGCCGTCATCCTCGAGCCGATCATGATGAACGTTGGCCTGTGCATGCCGCAGAAAGGCTTCCTCGAAGGCCTGCGCCAACTGGCGACCAGCAATGGTGCGTTACTCATCTTCGATGAAGTCAAAACCGGCGCGAAACTGGGCTGGGGCGGAGCCAGCGAATACTTCGGCGTCACTCCCGACATGATCTGCCTGGCCAAATCGATCGGAGGAGGCCTGCCGCTAGCCGCCTTCGGCACGCGCAAGTCGGTGATGGACCTGATCAGCCAGCACAAGGTTTTCCACGGTGGTACCTACAACACGAATCCGGTTTCGATGGCTGGGGGTCTGGCAACCTTCCGCGAAGTCTTGACTCGCGAGAACTATGCTCACGTCGACAACCTCAGCAGAAAGCTAGCCGACGGCTACCGCAAAATCATTGCGAAAGTCGGCCTCGAAGCCTACGTCGCGGCAGCGGGAGCCAACGGCGCGCTCATGCTCTATCCGAAAGAAATCGTGAACTACCGCGACTGGACCACGATTGACATCGATCTCTGGCGTCACTACTGGTTCGGCATGGTCAACCGCGGCGTAATGGCGCAGCCCTACTGGTGGGACGAGCAGTGGACGATCTCGGTCCAGCACACCGACGCCGACATCGCCCAACACCTGGCCGCCTTCGATGACATCGCCGCCAGCCTTGCGAAAGCCCAGCGAGAGCGCGCGACACCAGAGCCGGCCGAAGTCGCGCACTAAAACGAGCGATCAGTGGTCGGTGCGCAGTCGTGACCGAATGTACTGACCACTGGCCACTGATCACTGGCCACTGAACTTGCCCACGACCTCCGAATCCGCCGCCCAGCCCCACTTGATCCGTGCCCTAGGCCGGCGCGATCTCGTACTGCTGTTTGTCGTCGCAGTCTTCAACCTCAACGTCGTCCCGTCGATCGCGGCTAACGGCGGCGTCACTGTCTGGCTTTGGATCATCTCCCTCGTTCTGTTCTTCTGGCCACAAGGCATCGCGGTCATCGAACTCGCCCACCGCTATCCCGGAGAAGGCGGCGTCTACCTCTGGGCCAAAGAAGTTTTCGGCGATTTCCACGGATTCCTCTCCGGCTGGTGCTACTGGACCAACAACATGCTCTATGTCCCGACGGTGATGCTCTACTTCGTCGGCGTCTCCGTCTACGTGCTAGGCCCAGGCCACCAGACTCTTGCTGACAACCGAGCCTTCGCTGCGATCGCATCGCTAACCCTGCTCGCCCTGCTGACATACTTCAACATCCTCGGCCTGGGCGTAGGCAAGTGGATCAACAACCTCGGAGCCATCGGTACCTTTGTAGCCGCCGCGGTGCTGATCGGCCTCGGGGTGGTCGTCTGGTCACGCTTCGGCACCACGATGACCACCGCTGATTTCAAAATCCCCGCGGACCCCAAATTCGTCCTCAACTCCTTTGGCGTAATCTGCTTCGGCCTAGTCGGCCTCGAACTAGCCTCGGTGATGGGAGACGAAATCCAAGATCCCCGCCGGACCCTCCCGGGAGCAGTCGCATGGGGTGGAGTAATCTCCGGCGCACTCTACGTCGGAGCCACCCTGACTCTGCTGATCGCCGTCGGAAAGAATGTCAACGTCCTCGAGGGAATCGTACAAGCCGTCACCCACATGGCCGGTCAAATTGGTCTGAGCAAAATCACCATCCCCTTCGCCCTCATGCTCAGCCTCTCGATCGCCGGCATCGGCTCGGCCTGGATGGGCGGCTCCGCCCGCATTCCCTTCGTCGCCGGCCTCGATTCCTATATGCCCCGCTGGCTTGGCAAGGTCCATCCGCGCTACGCCACGCCCTATGCAGCGCTCATCCTGCAAGGGGCGGTCTCGGCGGTCCTTGTGATCTTGAATTTCGCCGGAGCCGGGGTACAGGAAACATTTCAGAAGTTGCTCTCGCTCGCGGTGGTCTTGCAACTGGTTCCGTTCATTTATGCATTCAGCGCGTTGGTGAAATTTGCCCTGACCGAGTCCACGCCCAAGGGGCAATACGGCCGGGCCACAATGTTTTTTGCCGGCCTCAGCGGATTGCTGACGACGATCCTCGGAATCGCTCTCGTATTTTTCCCGGCCCAACAGATTACCTCGCTGTGGTCGTACGAATTGTGGATGATTGGCGGCACAGTTTTCTTCGTAGGTTTGGCGGCATTCTTCTTCTTCGTCTACGGCCGCCGCAAATCGTCAAATGACGTCGGCGCGAGTGAGCATCCTGTGGGTCCCACCGCCTCGACCGTCCCGGCGAGCCAAGCTCGCCGTTGAGTTTCTGCAGGGGCGGACGCATTCATCCGTCCCGCGACCGTAGCGAGCGTGAGGCAGTTCGATCAAGGAACTCGCCGCGGGATTTTGAAGGCGCGTCGGCGTTCATGCGCCGACAAAAACAAAGAAAGATCTGGGGCTTTTAGTCCCAAGGAGGGGCAAGATGCCCAGCGGAGTCCAAACCGAAGTGAAAACCTACCAGATGTTCGTTAACGGCGAATGGGCCCCCAGCCATTCCGCGAGCACGTTCCCAGTCTACGACCCGTCCACAGAAGAGGTCATCGCTCAGGTCCCCGACGCCAGCTCGGAAGACGTGAACCGCGCTGTAGCCGCCGCCAAAGCCGCTTTCGAACAGGGCCCATGGTCCACGACGACAGCCCAAGAGCGCGGACGAGTCCTGTTCCGCCTGGCCGACAGAGTTCGTCAGAATCTCCCTGCACTCGCCGAACTGGAATGTCGCAACAGCGGCAAGCCCATCGTCGAAGCCGAATTCGATCTCAACGATGTCGCCACCTGCTTTGAATACTACGGTGGCCTCGCCACCAAAATTACCGGTCAGGTCAATCCCGTCCCCGACAACGCCCTGTCGCTATCACTCAAAGAGCCGGTCGGCGTCGCTGGGCAAATCATCCCCTGGAACTACCCGCTGCTGATGGCAGCCTGGAAGCTGGCGCCAGCTATCGCGGCAGGCTGCACATGCGTCCTCAAGCCCGCCGAGCAAACGCCGCTCACTGCACTCGAATTGGCAAACTACTTCGACGGCTGCGGCCTGCCGCCGGGCGTAGTCAACATCGTCACCGGTTTCGGCGAAACCTGCGGCGCTCCCATCGTCCAGCATCCCGACGTCAACAAGATTGCCTTCACCGGCAGCGCCGCCGTCGGCAAGATCATCGTCAAACAAGCCGCCGACACCGTAAAGCGCGTCACACTCGAACTCGGCGGAAAGAGCCCCAACATCTTCTTCGCCGATGCCGACTTCGAAGCCGCCATCGATGGCGCCCTGTTCGGCGTCTTCATCAATCAAGGCGAGGTCTGCTCGGCCGGCAGCCGCATCCTCGTCGAGAAGTCGATCTACAAGAACTTCGTCGAAGCCATGACCGAAAAAGCTAAGAAGATTACACTCGGTCCTCCGCTCGAACGCAAAACCAAGATGGGCCCACTGGTGAGCAAAGAGCAGTTCGACCGCGTAAACCAGTACCTGGAAGTCGGCAAAAAAGAAGCCAAGTTGGCCTCCGGCGGCGCCCGGCCAGAAACGTTCGCGAAGGGCTACTACGTTCAACCCACAATCTTCTATGACGTGAACAACGGCGCCCGCATCGCCCGCGAAGAAATTTTCGGCCCCGTCGCCGCCGTAATTCCCTTCGACGATGAAAAAGACGCAATGAAGATCGCCAACGATTCCCCCTACGGCCTCGCCGCCGCCGTCTGGACCCGCGATATCTTCAAAGCCATGCGCGCCGTCAAAGCCCTTCGCGCCGGCATCGTCTGGGTCAACCACATGCAGCCAACGTACGTGGAAGCCCCCTGGGGCGGTTTCAAACAGTCCGGCTTCGGCCGCGAGCTGGGCCCATGGGGCATCGAAGAATATCTGGAAACCAAGCAGGTCCACATCAATTTGAACGAAGCTCCGATCGCCTGGTATTGAGAAGCAAGTGGCCAGTGGTCAATGACCACTGGCCGGTTCCGTCAAACTTCGATTTACGGCCACTGATAACTGATCACTGGCTACATAGGATCCCAACGATGTCGACGATTCAACTCCGTACCGCAATCCCTGGCCCGAAATCCAAGGCCCTCCACGAGCGTCGCGCAAAAGCCGTACCCCGCGGCCTTTCTCATGGCACGCCCATCTACGTCGCCAAGGCCGAAGGCGCCTGGCTCGAAGATGTCGACGGTAATCGCTACCTCGATTTCGCCGGAGGCATTGGCTGCCTTAACGTCGGCCACCGCCGCGAAGCCGTCATCAAGGCGGTAAAAGACCAACTCGACCATTTCCTCCATACCTGCGTGCAAGTCACGCCATACGAAAGCTACATCCGCCTGGCTGAGCGCTTGAACGAAGTCACGCCCGGCAAGTTCCTGAAGAAAACGATCCTCGTCAACAGCGGCGCCGAGGCTGTCGAGAACGCCGTCAAGATCGCACGCGCCTACACCAAACGCCCCGGCATCATCGCTTTCGAAGACGCCTTCCACGGCCGCACCATGATGACGCTGGCTCTCACCAGCAAGACGCATCCCTACAAAGCAGGATTTGCGCCTTTTCCCGGTGAGGTCTACCGCGTTCCTTTCGCTTATTGTTATCGATGCTCTTATTCAAAGAACTATCCTTCCTGTGATCTCTACTGCGCGCGCCATCTCGAAGACACATTCAAGCGCGTGGTCGCGCACGAAGAAGTGGCGGCAGTGATTGCCGAGCCCGTCATGGGCGAAGGCGGATTCATCGCGCCTCCCCCCGACTACTTTCAGGTGCTGATCGATCTCTGCCGTAAACACGGCATCCTCTTCATCGCCGACGAAGTGCAATCCGGCTTCGGACGCACCGGGAGCCTCTTCGCGAGCCAGCGTTACGGCATCGAGCCCGACCTCATGGTTACCGCAAAATCTCTCGGCGGAGGATTGCCCTTAGCCGCAGTCACCGGCCGCGCCGAGATCATGGACGCGCCCGGGGTCGGCGGGCTCGGCGGCACCTTCGCCGGCAATCCGCTCTCGTGTGCGGCAGCGCTCGCCGTTCTCGATCTGTTCGAGCGCGAAGATCTGCTCACGCGGTCTGACGAACTCGGCTACCGTTTCCAAAAACGCGCCCGCGAATGGCAACGCCACTGGCCCATCATCGGCGACGTCCGCGGCCTCGGCGGAATGCAGGCAATCGAGCTGGTTCAGTTACAAGACACAAAAGTTCCAGCGTCGGAAGAAACCAAGAAGATTACGCAGTACTGCTATGAACACGGGCTGATCACGATCACGGCCGGAACGTTCTCAAACGTGATCCGCGTACTAGTTCCGCTCATTATCACTAGCGAGCAAATGGACGAGGCCCTCGACGTGCTCGAATCAGCCATCGCAAGCGTCTCGGACAAGAAGGATGCCGAGGCACAGCTAGTCCAGTAGCGCCGCCGTCCCCGGCGGCTGTCCCGAGGGCCTCGCCCTCCGGTCGCGGGTGCTGATGCCGTGGCTACGGTCAACCCCTGCGACGAGTATCATGGGATCGTGATCTGACAACGTTCGCCAGCACTCTATTCCTCGCGACAGCGAAAGGCATTTCCATCATGACCACCGTAGCAGCACCTCCTACCCAGAAGCTGACTCACTACATCAACGGCCGTTGGGCCGACGCGCACACCACGGACTGGCGCGAGGTGGTCAACCCGGCCACCGGCGAGATCCTCGCCAACGTCCCGCTCGCGGGTGCGGAGGACGTCAACGCTGCCGTCGAAGCGGCAACCGCAGCCTTCCCCGAATGGCGCCGCACTCCACCCGAAGACCGCATCCAGCCGCTATTCAAGCTGAAGACGTTGCTCGAAGAGCACATCGACGAAATCGCCCGCATCATCACGATGGAAAACGGCAAGACCTTCGGCGAAGCGAAAGCCGAGATGCGCCGCGCCATCGAAAACGTCGAAGTGGCCTGCGGCATCCCCATGATGATGCAGGGTTATAACCTCGAAGACGTCGCCCGCGGCATCGACGAGATAATGATCCGCCAGCCACTCGGCGTCGTCGCCGCCATCGTGCCCTTCAACTTCCCCGGCATGATCGCCTTCTGGTATCTGCCCTACGCCATCGCCACCGGAAACACGTTCATCATCAAGCCCAGCGAGCGCGTGCCCCTTACCTTGCGTTACATCTACGAGCTGATCGAAAGGACTGGTTTGCCCAAGGGCGTCGTCAATCTGGTCAATGGGGGAAAAGCTGCTGTCGACGCACTGATCGACCATCCCAAGGTTCGCGCCATCAGTTTCGTCGGATCAACTCCGGTGGCGCGGTACATCTATTCCCGCTCGGCCGAACAAGGCAAACGCTGCCAGTGCCAGGGCGGCGCCAAGAACCACGTCATCGTCCTTCCCGATGCCGACATGCCCATGGCCACCCAGATCATTTCCGACAGCGCCTTCGGCTGCGCTGGCCAGCGCTGCCTCGCAGTTTCGGTCGCAGTCACGATCGGCGAAGCGCAAAAGACTTTTCGCGACTCGATCGCCGACTCCGCCTCGAAACTGAAAGTCGGCTACGGCCTCGAGGACGGCGTACAGATGGGCCCGGTCATTACCCCCCAGAGCAAGGAGCGCGTCGAACATCTCATCGGTGTAGGCGAGAAGGAAGGCGCAAAAGTCCTGCTCGATGGCCGCAACGCAAAGGTTTCGAGACACGAATCCGGCAACTTCGTGAAGCCAACGATTCTCGACGATGTTCCCGCAACCAGCGAGATCACCGACACCGAAATCTTCGGCCCGGTCCTCAGCCTGGTTCACGCCAAAGACATGGACGAAGCCCTCGTCTTCCTCGAGCGCAGCGCCTACGGCAACCAAGCGTCGCTATTCACCTCGAGCGGATCAGCCGCGCGCCGATTCCGCTACGAGGCGCTCGCGGGCAACATCGGCATCAACATCGGAGTCGCCGCGCCCATGGCTTACTTTCCCTTCAGCGGATGGAAGAACAGCTTCTTCGGCGATCTCCACGGCCAGGGCCGCGACTCAATCGAGTTCTATACCGACAAGAAGGTTGTAGTCGAGCGCTGGGCCAGGGAGCACAGCCGAAAATTCTAGGGATACGAGATTTGGAATTTGTATTTGGATAAGCAGGAAACTATCTCGTGCAGGCAACCCGAGGGTTCTCGAAGACAAACCAGCAAAGATCAGACCGCATGATGATCACGATCATTTAATAATGGAAGGACTTCCAAGGGCAAGATTTTAACTTACTTCGATTTGTTCGGGCAGATCGGCCTTCTGGGGACCTGCGGTGAACAGACCTGTTGGAGAGGAGCGTATGACTACTACCGTTGCGAACCCCGCGTTGACGGGCCCGGAAATTGTTGATCTCACCAGAAAGCACACGCTGTTTGAGTGGTCGGCGCAGTCGAAGGTCGATCCCATTCCGGTTGCCAGGGCCAAGGGCATTTATTTCTGGACGCCGGAAGGGAAGCGCTTCATCGACTTCAACAGCCAATTGATGTCGGTCAACATCGGACATGGCGATGAGCGCGTCATCAACGCCATTCACGAGCAGGCGCAACAGCTCTGTTATGCCAATCCCTTCATGGCGACCGAACCGCGGGCGCGCCTGGGCGCTAAGCTGGCCGAGATCACTCCCGGCGACATCGATACTTTCTTTTTCACCAACGGCGGCGCCGAGGCCAACGAGAACGCCATCAAGATCGCACGCTTTTTCACCGGACGCCACAAGATCATGGCGCGCTACCGCTCCTATCACGGTGCCACAGCTGGCAGCATCACGCTGACCGGCGATCCACGGCGCTGGGCCGCCGAGCCCGGCATTCCCGGTGTGGTGCGCGTGCTCGATCCCTATCACGGCATCGAGCGGGGATGGGAGTCTGCGGAAACTTCGCTCGCGATGATCGAAGAGATCATCCAGCTCGAAGGCTCGCACACGATCGCTGCCTTCATTCTCGAAACCGTTGTCGGCACCAACGGCATCCTTGTTCCTCCCGACGGCTACATGCAGGGCGTCCGCAAACTGTGCGACAAGTATGGCATCCTGATGATCGCCGACGAAGTCATGGCTGGCTTCGGCCGCACCGGCGAGTGGTTCGCCATCGACAACTGGAAGGTCGTGCCGGACCTCATCTGCATGGCCAAGGGATTAACCTCCAGCTATCTGCCGCTCGGAGCAGTCGGCATGCGCCATCACATCGCCCAGCACTTCCAGGACAAGGTGTTCTTCGGCGGCCTCACCTACAACTCGCATCCCATGGGATGTGCAACGGCGTTGGCAACGATTCGCGTCTATGAAGAAGACAAACTGATCGAGAACGCCAAGCAGATGGGAGCGATCATGAAGCAGCTTGGCCAACAGATGCAGGCCAAGCATCCCTCCGTTGGCGAAGTGCGCTCGATCGGACTGTTCGGTATCTTCGAACTGATTCGCAGCCGCAAGAGCAAGCAACCGATGGCTCCGTTCAACGGCGCGTCAGAGGAGATGACGGCGCTGGGTGAGTTCTTCCGCGAACAGGGGCTGTACACGCTGGTGCGCTGGGACACCTTCTATACGAACCCCGCGCTG
>Ga0123355_10002716_pt1 | contig 25078 bp, 16 predicted proteins | sample TergutEmb28metaG_3_FD_89872 | JGI IMG/M metagenome (GOLD analysis project Ga0123355, IMG submission 89872) | Embiratermes neotenicus P1 segment gut microbial communities from Petit-Saut dam, French Guiana - Emb289 P1 | ecosystem: Host-associated > Arthropoda: Insects > Digestive system > Gut ...
GGCGGCCGGTGCGTAAAGCTGACAACCTACCACCATCCTGTGCCGTTGTCACGAAATCTGGGAACCTTAACTTCCTGGAACCCTCTGGGCCTGTCCAGGCCTGTAATGGGACTGCTTTACCTTTACCTTTAGAGATATGCAAAATGCCCTGTAGATGAGTATCTCTCTCCATAGGGGCCCTGCTGGGAAACCTGGAGGGGGTTTGTTTGCTGGGACTTTTGAGAGAAAAGAAGTAGTATATCTGGGTTCCTTTCTTGGACCCAGAGGTCATTAAGATTTTAAGTCTGGGGGCCATCTGGAACTTTTGGTAAAGAACAGGGCTCTCCTGATTGATATGAAATTATGGGGCACAAAGGGCCCGTCTATAAGGCCTAGGTGCATCAGGACCGTAAGGGCTCGAACCCAATGTTAATCTATCTATCTCTATCCATCATCAGGAGTCTAGCACTGTACACACAGCAACAGGTATAGGTCATACAGGGATACTGTCTGAAACATGTAGAGTCCTATTCCAAAAATAAATATGAGAAATCAGTGCTTCTCGTTGGTTTTATTATAAGAGCATATCCATTCTTATTCTCAGACATAAACGGGGGTGGGTAGTCATTCTCATGCCCTGCCCACTGTATGCCCATTGTACAGGTGGATGGGTTGGGCCCAGGGGTAGTCAGGATGGTTATGGACAAGAGAAAATCTCTTACCCACATCAGGGTTCATTATGACAAGTACTTCTAAATATGGCTGCAGCGAAAAGATTAAAATTGCCATAAATAAGGGCACATTAGTGTTGTGTTTCAAGTTCTTTATTCTTACTATATTCAGCATTAAACAACAGTGATATCAGCAGCCATTATAAGTGAATTACAGATATTTCTTAATTCTAGTTACACTAAATATGATGCACCAAAGTATCCAGTTCAGTTCATAATATGACATTTTGATTCAAAAAGTTATAAGTAGAACTGCACACTTAAATGGATTGTATTATGAATAGCTGGAATTAAGAAGTATCTGTAACTGACTTGAAAAATAACTGATTGTAACTTAAACATGCAGTCATACTTCATACATTATTGAAGACAACTTTTTGTTGTACTTACTAATGTGACAGTTGCGGAATGTGGATTTTAGATTTATCTATCTGTATGGTTAATATATGCAGACAGTTAAGAAAACTCTCTAAACTCAAGAAACTATTACTATACATAGAGGGAGATGGTAACTAGTTTACAAGTAAACACCGTACCTGTGAATTTTCTTAAAGCTGCCTTCTCTGGCATTGGCTCCCAATGGATCATGGATACGGTTGTGTGCAACCAAGTTATAACGTTCAGCGAATCTTTTACCACATGTCTGGCACTGATATGGGCGTTCTCCTGTGTGGACACGTGAATGGCGCTTAAGATGTGAGCCTGACAAAAGTGCCAAACCACACACCTTACACTTGTAGCTCTTCTGACCAGTGTGTGCCAATGTATGCATGTTGAAACTTGTATGATGAACAAAACGCTTGCCACAAAGTTCACACTAGAAGGAATTAAGATACATCTTATTTTACTTTAAAAACAGACATTCTTAAAACACAAAAGTGTTTTAATTTTGTAACTGCTGACAAAGATATGGGATTTTTCTAGACAGACACCAAACACCAACGTTAAATGCATGCCAACAATAAGTGACGGAAACAAAGGTAAATGTGTGTAACCTGACAATTAATTTTAAAGTCATCAGATAGCAAAGAAAGAGAAAAAAAAAGTTCTGAAGGATGCTGACACAAATTAAAAGTATGGAATGTGTATTCCAAGCAAACACATAAATTCCAATGTCAATAAAAACAAGTCCAAGAAAACCATTCTATAAAATACGTATGCTGGCAATATGTCATAAACTCAATCTATTTCTGAATATGGTCATTTAAAATTACACTATTCACATTAAGCAAGCTTTAGTTACATGTTTTTAGTTCTTGTTTTTAAAGCTGATATTCCCCATTATGAAAAATCACCACTTAACACATTTAATACACATAAAGCACTGTGAAACTCTTAAGTATTGTGCTTGAGATATGACCAAAATCTGTTACAATTACACTGATCTGACTGCATGAACAACTGATTGTTATATAATGACTAATGACTAATATACAGTGCCTCATCCTATGCGTGTACACATGTCTATAACAAAGTATTGGCTAGCTTTGGTTACATCTTCACACCAACCCAGGATGGTACCAGTAAATGCCACTGAAACTGGTCATGCTCTAGGCAGATGATTAGGTATGGCTTTGCCTCCTAATCTTTTGATGCCGGAATTTAGCGGTCGTTTGGCTATTTAAAGGGCTCACTGCGCGGCCACTTTAGTGGCCATTCGGCTATTTAAAGGGTCCACTGCACGTCCACTTTAGTTGACGTTCGGCGCTAAAAGGTTAATGCAAATGCTTCACTGGTGCCAAATGGTATGAAATCGTGGTTATCATTGGCAGTGGGTCTGGCTCTATATACTGTTATATTTTGGGTTCTTATGGCTGCAACTGTAATGAACACTGTCTTTTGGAATGTGATGCTCTGTGGTCTGGTAGAAATTTAGCAATATTTTGGAGTACATAACCTGCTGCATCTACCTACAGGGTAGACTCCTATTTCCTGAAGATGAAGGCAGCAGGTTTCTACAACATGGCAGTAAATTCATACAAGACTACACAGCATCATATCGAAGAGGACAGCATACCTTACTTTACAATATACTGTTTAACAACAGGAATCTATGTATCAAAGTTATGTAAAGTGTGGTTCTGTCAGCAAGTCCTGAAGAAAATTTAGTCAAAATTTTAGTCATAGTTTCATCCACAACAGGAAACCGTACGGTTATTAACAATGTCAGGTCTAGTGGGTCACTTCTGGACAATAAATCTGTTAAAATTCCATGTAGTTACGGAATAAAAGTGGGGAGAAAAAAACTGCCTAAGCCAAAATATTCATATCACAAAGACATTTTCTAAGACTAAGAGGCTAACATTTAAGATTCATGACCAGAATGAGCAATGAAGTTGCCTAAACTCCAGTCATACAAGACAACATATGTAAACTATACACAAATAACTTCAACGCATCAGTCTCAAACCTCCCCCTTCTCTCATAATTTTAATACCACCTATAATCTAGAAAGGTTTTTCATTACTTTTATGGAGTGAGTCCAGAGTCACATAGCAACTAACTAGTAGTACATAACTGAAACTCGACTGTCACTGACTGGTCGTAGGCTGGTAACAAAAGTGTGTAATCACTGCTAGGACACTTGCACAAATACACAACTTGAAGCCGTGAATATTACCGGAATTGTGGAGAACTTCCATGAATTTACTCATGGCAGTATTCTATCACATAATTTACCCCTCTAACCCATAAAAAAAAAAGCATTTTACCTGGAAGATGAGGAAAACCAAGAATTCTATCACTCAATTTTCTTCCAGGAAAATGGCTTACTTATCTAATTTTGCACAGGTCAGCAAATAATACCTGAAATGGTGCCTCTCCAGTGTGGATGGGCAGATGTCTCTGAAGTGCTCCTTTCTGGGTAAACGCCTTGTTGCAGAACGGGCAACTGAAAGGATTTATACCATTGTGCATACCAACGTGGATATCCAGGGCAGCTTTGTGTTTGTATGCTTGCCCACAAATCTCACAAATGAATGGCCTCTCATCACTGTGTGTTGCTACGTGTGACTTGAATTCACTCATTGTTCTCCACATTTTACCACAGATGGTGCACTCATGTTTTGGAGGTTTTGGGAAAGGATCTCTTTTCTTTGGTTTCTTCTCCTTAGTAATTCCACGGCCACTTTTTTTCCTTTCATTACTTTCAGTCTTTCTCTTAATGGGTTTAATACGAGAGGATTTTGGTTCTACTTTCACCAATGGTACGTGGTCTTTACTTTCATCTTTCATTTCATCATTTACAGGGTTTGACTCTTCCTTTGTAATATTCCCATTTGAATCTTCCTTCTCAGTTCCTGCAGAAGGTAGTGTCTCCTCATTTTCTGTCTCTTCCTCTTTTACCTCCTTTTCTTCATTCCCCATTTCAAATACATCCTCATCCATCTTCCACTCAAAATCATCATCACTTGAACTACTGCTGTCTGACTGGCTACCACCAGGATCACCTTCTGTTTTGTCACTATTTCCTTTTACATGACTAGCCACCTCTTTTAAACTCGCTGGAGTCAATGATATTGCCACAGTTTCTAATGGAATGTGACACACATCAATGATATTTTCAACAGAAACATCCTTTCCATGTTGTTTTAAGGCATGAATTCCTGCACCAGATTTTGATCCAAATCGCTTGCCACAGTCTCTGCATTGATATGGTTTTGCACCACCATGTGATAAAAGATGTTGCTTCACTTCACATGGACGGCGAAAGAGACGGCCACACAACCTGCAAGGATGAACATAACGGCGTCTTCTTCTTGCATCCTTTGTCTTTATTTCATATTGTTTTCCTGAAGCTGAGGTGCTAGTTTTGTTTGTTTCTGCTACACTTACTGGCGGTTTTGCATTCTGGGCCTTCTTCCGAGGATTGCCTTTTCTTTTACTACGATCTTTGCTATTACTAGCAGACTGACCAGCATCTTGATTATCAGATGCACTGACATCACGGTATTTGGACTCATCTTCACTGTTCTGGAACACAAAACACGACATTAAAATACTGCAAATGGATATTAGAAAGTTAACTTGGTATAACATGCAGTTAGATAAAATAAAACTCACCAATGACTGTGCAGCATTTTTTCCTTCAGATTCATTTCCAATGAACTCACACTTTTCAACTTTCAATGCACTTAAACAGTCAATGGCTTCACTGTTATGCTGATCTTCAGTCTGACATCCTACACCTTGAACATCCTCCAAATCATATCCAGTTTCATGACAACTTCTAGCAAAACATGTTAAAATATCTTTCTTTAACTTAACGCACTTTTCCTCCGAGTAATCTAATTCTTCAAATAATGCAAAACACTTTGTACAAATAAAAGTACTTGGTATTGAAGACTGTTCTACATTTCTACGTATCACTCTTTGAATAGAATTTGCAAGTAAAGTGCCACTATGAGGAATGACGGTATAAAATATACTATAACTTGCATTGACTGATACTTCAACATTACATATTAAACAGTTCAACCGCTTCACATTTTCACTATCACTCATGTTAAAAGTACCTTAAAACAGATTTTGTGTAAATCGAAACACTAAAATAATTTCCATTAGTATGACAGATAAGGTTAGGACGTACAGGGGTGACCTTGCAGTGACAACAATGGCCCAAGTCTTCTTCGCAATTTACAGATTCAAAACGACACAAATCGAAACACTTCCTCGCTTAAAGTTGTGTTAATATATATGGTGTCACTTTAAGTAGACTAGGCGGTACTAATAAGTTTCAAAGACTTACAAAATTAGACTGAAAACAAACGTAACAACTTGTCTTTTTTTGTCGACCCCTTTACACGGGACACTATTTTGACATGGTGCATATTGTAGCCAACTTAACTGGGCAACTACTATTTCTATCAAAGTAAATCTACATATTTACATGTGCAAAGTAATACTAGGTACACACTATATTACTAAGCATTGTATTTTCATTACTACAACAGCACTAAAACTAAACGAATGATTATTGAAATATACACCAATGCATTTTGTAGGTTGGTGTACATGCAAATATTCTCAGGTGATATTTCTCTTGTTCGTTAAGTTGTGCAAGAAAATAAATGTCCTTCTAAAAAATAAACGCGTCTATAATGTACGTGAATGCAATTGAATAAACATGCTGTTCGTCCAGAAATTCAAGTTTTTCTTCTTTCTTAAAGTTTAAAGTGAGATCATAACGGATGTCTTTTTATACGAAACAGTCTGAACTCTATACAGGGAAAGGAAGAGAAATTTTGATACGCAAAATACTCTGCCGTGTGGTAGACTGGGAAGCGAATAGACCGTATTGATGCATGCGTATGACAAACCCGGCATATGCTGGAAGATTAATTTTGTGATGTGTGCATATGAAAAGGTTAAGTCTCGCAACATTGTCTGTCGCTTACACATTTGAAATATGAGACTTTAAGATCATTACTGCCTCGATTGATTTTGTTAACATTTGTGTTATCACATTAGGCACAATGTTATAGATGAATGTAACGTTGCACAAATTTACAACGTCATGATCCCAAATGAAATGGGAGAAGTATGATGAATGTCGTGTAGGGAGTGCGTCTGATGACATAATTACGTCATTGTTATGCTAATGAAGTTCCAGTGGACTTGGAAATAGTCCATACTTTTTTTTTATCTCCCAGTATCATTGCAATCTGTCAGAGGAAATTCAGCAATCGTGTTTGACGGTCACTATTAATGGCATGTAGGAAATACATCCAGTGATGTATCTCCTATATTAAGCTCAATCACATTGATTGGGTATGGTTCCTCATTCATGTGGTTTTCTAGATCACACACAACGACGCACCGCAGTCGGTAGGATTCCTCTGGACGAGTGATCAGTTCGTCGCAGAGACCTCTACCTGACAACACAAAACACTCACAACAAACATTCATTCCCCCGGTGGGATTCAAACCCACAATCCCAGCAGGCGAGTGGTCGTAGACCTACGCCTTAGACCGCGCAGCTGCGACCGGCTAGTCCATAGTTAAAGCCAGAAGATGGAAACCACCAGCTCTTCCGTAAATGTGTAATTTCTCAATCGACACAACGTCATACTACAAGTCCTATTCAGCAAGCACAGATTACGACCTCAGCGGGAAAGTAAGAACTCGCAATTTGACAGCCATCTGGCGGTAGAAAATGAGAAGGATATGCCATGTATCGCAGACAGATGGCGAGACCTGTGATGGCGTACTTCCGAAAACACGTATCGAGGTTACATATGCGAAGGTGGCTATTTGATAGTAAAATGGAATGACGTATGCTTGGGTAATTTTAAAATATTACACACTGGACGCCATATGTTGTTTAAAATAACAGTGGTATGCTTACGATGCATGGGACTTCAGATTTTGCAGGTAGGAACTTTTACAACGCATGTACATTTTGTAATGATTTATGTGCATTTGTTGGTGAATGTCATTGAGAGTAAGAATAATGCGCATATCAGATATTGATTTAAATATTATAATAATACGTATTATTACGTTTACTGTTCAAATTGTTAGAGAGAAAGGGAACAAAATGCGCGAAAGCATTCCTAGGACGTCTGTTTAGGCCAACAATAAGGATATTCTTTAACAACGATGACGACGACAACAACAATAACAATAATATCTATTTTCTTTAGAATTTCTCTTTATGATCACAAAAAAAAATATGCTCGCCGACCACCGGTTTCTACATTTTATGATTTTCCACCCATGTCCGATTAATAATTTTAGCAAATCTGAAATTTAAATAAGTAGGAGGGATGTAATGAAATCTGTGCCGAAAGCTCATACGTTACAGTTAAGTCAGAAGTTGCGTTTGGAAACCTGAGCTTACTGACGCCATGTTTCCGATTATTTCAGTGATATCTTACCGCCTCTTATAGGTTCTGGTGCCCCTCCCTCGGGAACAATGCTGACATACAGGTACGCCGATCGTTCACTGCCATCTAGCGCTCTGGTTCTGGTGAATCTCCATTTTCTTGAAAGGCCATTATAGCTTGGCAAGATCAATTGTAAAACCAACATTATTTTAGAAAAGTTAATCTGAAGTAAGCAGGAACACGTAACCCTGAACTGCGTGTGTACAAAGTTGTGTCAAAATACAGCATCTGCTGGCTTGGGGGGGAATGGGGAAATCTAAATTTGACAAACTTGACACTGGAAAAATGTTTATATCCAGGTCACTCTCGGCGTTGGTTTTTTCCTAATTAATTCTGATAAGGCAAAACTGCACATTGTAGAACCTATAATGAGCAATTAAAAAAAATGGGTTATTGTAGATTTGTCGAGGAAATGCAAGTCCGAGGAATTTCGTTCACAGGAAGGATATCTGAAATAACATTTGCAACCAGCGTATCCTGTTTGGCCAAGGAAAGATGCATTCCCTCAATTGCCCATTTTGAAATAAACACTCGGCAACAGGGATCTGAAAGGAAGATGATATATATATATATTAAATTTATAATGTACGAAAAATGTATATTTTTTAACATTTGAACTTTTTAGGCCTAAATGTCAAATTTTATTAAGTGCGGCCCTATTCATTTAAAGTTTCTTGATTTAATTTGCCTTTACCTTTACAGTGAAGGCACTGGCACTGTGCAAATTTCATGCTATAACCTGCCATGAAGGAACAGAGGGGGAGTGGGGGAATAGCTCTACTCTTTCCTTAACCTCGGCGTTAGTTGGGGTGAGTGTTTAACGCCACGCCACAGCCGCTATGCCCACGGGAATGACCCGGTACCCATTATGTAGGTGGTTTGGTGGGCCCCAGGGCCGGTCTGGACGGGTACCGAAAGTCTTGCCTCCACCAGGATAACGGCATTATTTCTACATTTAAATTACCTGATTTAAATTTTTGAATAGGGCTTCCTGTTCTAATCACGCCTAACATTTCAGCAATAACGTAGTAATATCTGTGATATTTATAATTTTTATCTCTAACCCATGGTTTTGAACTTTAGCGTGGTTTACATTTAAGTACCATGTGGCTAAGCCCACATTTCAGTAGTGCAGATCTACAAATATCCTGCAACAGGATGATGATGTTTCACTTTTTACTTTTCTCGACATCTTAGCTTTCAGAGGATATGAAATGTAAAGACGTTTTCAGACATTTGAAATAATGCTGTACAATAAAATGCAATATTTGGCGGGGGGCGAATATCCACGCAGTTGTGTAGAGTAATTTCATCCCATACCCCTGTCTATCTGGTAGCATCTTAAAAACTTGGACGGAAAGAAGGCACGACCAAATATACTTGTAATCCCCATATGGACAATGATCACGGAACCTACGAACAGAAGCAGAAGTTTACTGTTGTTTATTCCGCTTTGCATTTAGGTATGTATAGAGCCGTACGTTTGTTTTGTAAAAGGGCTGCAGGAAAGCAGAAAAATTTCATTGTTCGTGTATCTCGAGGGCTTCTGTCATTATATATATATATATATATATATATATATATATTTGACGCTTCATCGTTCGCACCCCAGTAAGTGAGGTTTTCCTTCCCCAAAAATGTCCAGACCGGCTCCGTGGCTACCCCAGCATCCTACTCAGTGGGTACTGGAATTCTTTCCCAGGGACAAATCGGCCGGTGCGTGAAGTTAATCACTTACCTTCATCTGGTGCTGAGGTTAAAAACGAGTGGAGTTTAACATCTCCGCCTGTAAATCTTCATGACATGTACAGGAACAACTTTATCCTTTTAGGTAGGTTTTCACCCTTTTTTATAGGCCACAAAGGCCCTTAGGGTGAGTACAGGCATATCTCTACTCTTTCTAGGACCTCGGCACTCTAGATGGGGTGGGGTTCAGCCCCATGCCCTGGCCGCTTCTACCCCCGGGAAAGACCCGGTACCCATTTTACAGGAGGCTGGGTGGGCCCCAGGGCCGGTCGGGACGGGCGGAAAATCTCGTCCCCACCGGCATTCGATCTCGGACCGTCCAGCCCGTGGTCAGTCGCTATACCGACTGAGCTACCCGGCCCGCACTTTATCTTTTTAACAAACTACAAATCAAGATTTAATAATGCCTGCTAAAATGTGTTGGATATATTATATTTAAGCTAATTTGAATGAACATTCTAAACCGTTTTCAAGAAATAAACATCGGAAATAAAAGGACGAATAAATAACGGGCACAAATCACGATAAATATTAATCGCGTTGTCACAAGCTCTGTTATATTTTTGATAATAATTATGGGAAAAATACACAAACTTGTGTAGGCTTTTTGAAAACAGAGTCCGCCATTTTAAATTCGGATCTTAACTGAAGTCTTAAATATTTCTCCAATGGCTGTACACGTTAAATTTAACCAGAGCCAATCATTGCATGTTGACGCACACATGTTTCGAAATACTTCAGCCATATCAAAACATGTAATCCTAGAATTATATCGAGTTACACGTAGGATTTTGTGGCGTAATAATGGCAATATTTCGGAGATGCACCTTTCCTTGTTTCACCCGCTCGCCACGGTGAGGCACAGGATGTGAGCGGGACCTGAAACAAACAAAATAAAACACACAAAAAACACAAAGACACATTTCGCGACTGTGCGAAATGTGCCAAACACTATAACAATACCAGTAATTACAGGGTTACGTACGTGTAAGAGCATTGTGAAAACAGGAAACTTACCTGTACTGTTCGTGATCTTGAATTTCATGATGATGTACCTTCTTGAAGGTAAAACGATGTATTTGAATATATTGTTGTGGATTCAGGACGCCATTCACTCCATGCGTTCTTGCTATTGGAAGTCGTACACGTTCGTCTATGCTGTATATTTTCTGTTCATTACGGTTACAATCCTTTTCAAAAAGGATAATGCAATGAACATTAGAAACAGCCGTATGTCTATGACTGACGCGGATGAAAACACGGTATAACGAAGCGTAAAGTTACCGTTTCCGTCCATTACCCGGTTGCTCGTTGAAAAAATGAACGTTCGATAGTTTCTTGCATTGAAGGCGCAACGTAAATGTATTGTCTTCAAATGAAGTTTCTTGCAGCGCGGAAATCAAAGGAACTTACAAGCCTGGCCCCTTTGTTTGCCATGTGGATGGAATGCATTTCAGGTGTTGAATGAGGCAACCCATTATGTCCTAAATATTTCCCTCCTTACTTGTTACCCCTTACATGTTTAAATTGTTGTACCATTCCTTCCATGTTTCATGTGCTAAAAATTACATAGAATGTTGGATATTTAAATAGTTGTCAATTAAAAAAAATATCTTCCTTCAATCAGGAAATAAAATATTAAGGAACTGTTGATCAAAATGTGGCCACACAAACAGAGGATGCCTGAAGTGTTCAGGCAAAAAATAAGTAGCTTCATTCGTCATGGCAGCAAAAACACTAACGCTACGAAGCCTGGTGGCAAGTGACAGTCCTATCCATATATAATATATTCATTTCAGCTCCTATTGTATGCACTTGTTTGAAGTATCTTTCTAAACATTACAGAAGTTTAATATTAGATTCGTGCGACATGTTTCTGCAGCATTAACAGAACCAAATGTCGAAGGCTTTATCTACTGAAAACGCATACCCACTTCAACGTGTTCGAAGGGCGCTCAATTAGTTATATAGTCAAAAACATAAACTCAGCACCATAATCGTCGATCCGCTAAAGTTCGCCTTCAGGCTAAGAAAAAGAATGACACTGTGATAAGAAACCCGCTTGATGCAATAAATCCTGGTGCCTAGTCACAGGAATATCCAAAGCTAACAGGCTCACTGTAACTCTAATACATTCATTTGATCGAGAACTAATTATACGGTCACACCAACGACGAGATTTACCGACGTGTAAAATGTAAATTTTATCGACATGCTGTTGTGTCCACTTTCCTAAAAACGTACAAGAAAGAAAGACTGATGTCCATGACTCACCGTTCGTTGTTGGCACTCGTGCTGCCACCTGATGTGTGGGACCTACCTTTAGTTGTCCATCGATGTTATCAGTGGCGTTCCGTTGCTCCGCCTGCCGCGTATTCTGCTGTAATCCTGGACTGTTACAACCGTTGACAATATCACTGCAATTCTCCTTGCAGAACTGCCACTATCACTATCACTATCACTCACTACCACCATCACTTACGAGGTCATTACAGACGCTGTCGCAGCCACAAAACAATCAGAAAGAAAACTTAACTTCCCTTGGATCCACTCTAAAAACTAATCACTGAAACACATATTGAGCTTATAAAGAACATCATATATTTTAAGCATACGTGGTATAAGAATTTTCGTTCATTGCACAGACACTCCCGGAAATAACAACTTTCATATTCGGTTTACGAACACTCCCGAAAATTTGAGAATTTTTTATATTCGTTGCATAAACACTCCCAAAATGAATCTTTATATTCGGTTTAGGAACACTCCCGGAAAACATGAGAATTTGTTATATTCGATGCACAGACACTCCGAAAGTAATTTTTGTATTCGGTTTACCAACACTCCCGAAAAAAATGCGAATTTTTTTTATATTCGATGCACAAACACTTTCGAAAACACAATTTTTATATTCGGCGCACAAACACTCCACTGAATAAAAAGACCGAAATTTTGAAGCCGCACGAAACCAATACATTTGCTGCTTGCCTGTCTGCCTTCCTACCTCCTTGCAGCGCTTAAAATGGTAACTTTTATTGTGTGCGATAGCAAAAATTTATAGAAATGCTGTTATGTGTGTGTGTATATGATTGATTTAACATTAATATTGAACTTGAGTGAATAAATATGCGCACAGTTGCTACCGGATGCCTGACGCACCATTTGTGTGTGTTAAATAACTGGAACGGGTTATAAGTTGCACATTTTATAAAATCGTTATAAATGAATTGAATTAAGTAATTAAAATACAGATAATCTATGAGTTGCGAATAAATATCAATGAGAATTTGAAACAATAACAATATTTTACTCAGTGAACTCAAAATTTCAAGGTCCAGTTTTTCGGGATCCTAAAATATTCCATTGAATGGGTAATGGAGTAAATGAGGTATCTAAGAATTTTGTTGCATGTGCTGTAATCATAAAATTGTTGGGATAAGCTAGCCGCATTCCTCGAAGGGGTTACACGATATGTATAAAGTATCCTCTGGAAGACATGCTTAAAAATTTCACCTAAAAGATGCGGGATTATAATACCAAAATGAAACACTACTGTCGTGTTGTGAATTGGATTTAACTAATTTACGGCGTTCAATGGCTAATTTGGTTTTACTGACTGCCATTTGTCAGTACTCTTATTATTTATGATGATGTACCTTTCAACAGCAACTAGCAGACCATAATGATAATATACAATAATATACAATAAACTTCATGAACCAGAGTCCATCTTAGTGAGCTTCTAATTCCTCAGCTAGTTATGAAATTTCTCGCCTTTTATGGAGTCCGTAAGTTCAATATAATAATAATAATAATAATAATAATGTTTTCCCTGTCCACGCCATGAAGTCGTATGAGGGGAATAGAGGTATAGCTCCACTCATTCCTAATAATAATAATAATAATAATAATAGTGGACAACACTCCTTCCATATCAACTTTGTTTTGAAATTACCTTCCGACCCAACCCCTCTACATATATTGTTTACATATTATATATTTTACGTTTAACTTTTCTAAGTATATTCTAGATATATTTAAAAAAATGTTTTGTTTGTGAAGGCAAACATATAAATTTCAGTTTACATAACACCATGGCGGCACGTGGGGGGGCATATTTATGGCTGTACTCAACCAACTCTGGTATAGAGAGGATGGTTGCTTTATTATAACTTAACCTTTCCTTGTAAGCTACATCCTCTTTCGTTTTCAGCCCTTTTTTCTTGTTTAGAAATTCCTTTCCAGGATTTCTTGTTTCTGGGAAGCTCCCTATATTTTACATCTTCCTTGCCTAACGTATTTTTTTTTTTAATTTCTCCCAGCTTCCACACTTCTGCTAACAAACACGTATCCTGTTTAGTTCCTTCGTAATATAACGTTCTGTGTATGATCTCTCACCCCAGATAATACTCATACCTCGATAAAATGCTAATGACTGGTGCATTTCGTATTCGGAGGAATTGGAATTTAAAATACGATATTCCGAAAATAGTTTGTGGGAAAGCGATTGGCATCGTACCGTCTTACTGTAGGGTATAGCGGCAGACTCTAGGAGGCTTCGCTTTCAGAAACATTTCACAACCAATATTAAGTGGCCGTCAGCTGAAGACTGGGCCGGGGAATCGGTTTAGCTTTTTGTCGAAATGAGATGTGTAGTTGATCTCAGGAGATGAAAAGGGTCCATACAGTATCGGCGTACCTGAAGTGTGACTATTTGCATGAACAGATCGAGAAACCGTGATATGGTAACAGAGGCTGTTTGGGGGAAATCCACGTCCACTGCACTATTATGACATATTTGCTTTGGACCCTGCACAATAAAAGTACGAAGAACGGCAGCATCAGCGACAGCGCCACACGAGGAAGAAATATTAATGAATGCCTTACAAATGCTTTGTTCCGGAAATTGTTACTGAAGAGGACTTATAGACAATTAATATTAGAATTTTAATTTCTTGTGCAAACTTTCAATGACGATAACCAAAAGAACACAAGATGGCGTGAGAACATGTTACACTGAAGTATTATTAACAATGACATAAAGAAAACCACGAAGAATATAAAGAGGATCTGAAAACACCTTATGAAAATGTAATATCGATATATCAACCAAGCTTGTTTTGAAGACTGTGACTGAAGAAAACCAATTAAAATAGCATCCTAGCTGAGAACGCCTTGTATAGCAGTGATACTAAGTTGCTAGTGAAGAAAAGCAGATGGAAGTGATATTAGCACTTCATTGAAACTTATTTAGAAAAAGTCACTGAAGATAGCTTTTAGAAACACAAAAAGAGCTGAGGACGGCTCCACACTGTATTAAAACTGTACAATGGAATATCTTACCGAAAACGGCTAGAAAGAACATGGTCACGAGAACTCCTTATGGCTTATTTATTTCAGTGAACTTTCTTTTGAAATTATGTTGTGAGAAATCACACTTAAGAAAGCCGCAGAAGTATCAGGAGGGTCTTGAACATTTTGTAGTCTGTGTCCATTTACATGGCTGTGAAGTATGACGTTGATCTGCATTGTTAAGTACTTGCACTATACTGCTGTGAGACACGAATTCCGCCTCTTGACCCGGGGCAAGTGTTTCCGCAGCTCGCCTACAACGTATTTACGAATATTAACACTTATAGCACTACTCACACACCCCGCAGTGGCTAGAACACAAATTTTATTTCATTTTTTTTTTAATTTTTTGTTGTTCACACATTCGTAATAGATTGTGGTATTTTGTGGTTAAATTTTAACAGCTAAAACTCTTAACAGACTGAGGGCAGTATTTGAGAAAAGGTAAGGTAAAGGAAATTACTTCATTTAAGAATAGAATTTTTACCAAAATAAAAAATCAAATATATTGAAACACAATTTAAGGAGAAATGAAACTTTGTACGTGTGTACATAATTAAAACTGAAACAAACTTATATTTAATCACGATAACAACGGTTGACAATGGATGCATGTGGATGTACAAATCATGTTGGATGTGCCGGCCATGCAGAAAGTAGAAGAGACCCACAACCAGAAAAGATAAATTTTAGTTGGTTTAGTTGGTTAGTAGAGATAAATATAGACTGGAGATTTGTTCCATTCATATGCATGTTGCCAACATAAAATTGCCATTGGTCTTGGAGCTTTTACTTCGCAGTAGCAACGCTATTTAGCTTGTGTGCTTCAGATATAACCTGACACTATTGTGGTCATAATATAAACAATATTTTATAAACTATAGTCACAGTGAAATGTATAAGAAATAACTAATTTTTGCTTGTGAGGTGGTCACATTATAAATGGATTGTACAGTCACAAATTAAATTTTGTATTTTATTGCGATATCCGTTTTTACAGACAACATTTAATATCGTAAAGGACATATTTAAAGAAATGATATTCTTATTGTTATGTCTAAACACAAGCCTGCCATAGTGGAATTGATATGAGTGATGACAGATTGCGGTCTACTCGGTTGTTATCTGACTTAAAGACAGGAACGAATGTTGTCACGAAATATTTCCCAATTATAGCAGATTATTTTGCGGTTCTTCCATTAATCTATAAAGATATGTCCGTTTGTTCACTGTAATGAAAGGCAGAAATAAAATTTATTTTAACACAGTTTAATTACCGAGGAAAGTTTTCGGAAAATCCGACGGTAATAATATGAAGAAAAAACCTTCAGAAAATGACTGCTGTAATGTTGCGTCAGTATTCAAAATGTATTTCGTACAGAGACTGAAGGAAACAAAATGCAAACCACACGAAACACAAAATTGAAGTTGTTCCATCAGACAAAACTATACACATTATTCACAAGCGAAGTATCTATCGCAGCATGTGCCACAAATTTATTCCACACTTCGCTACAGAAGGGTCTGTAAGGAACATAACTGAGAAAATGTGCTTATGAAGATCAAAAAGTGCAATGAAGAGAATGAGCTACCGTGTAAGATCACTAACAGACCAACTTATCCTAAACCTGCCACGTAAGATGATATCGAGGATTAAATGGAGTTACAAACGTACTTCGAATTATTTTGGCTTATGGGTAGAAGGGTGAAGTGAAGTATATTTGCTAATATCCTGGCATTAAAATAGAAGAACTGGGAAACACTGCCGAAAAATATGTGCCAGGAGACTTTCAGAATCGAGAAATTTCGGTTATAGCAAAATCAAACTTTCCGAATATCAGTCCGATGACATGACGGATTGCAGTGTTTTAAGTACACAGACACAGGGCAGCAAAAAGAAGCTTCGACTGAAACATACTGATGTACAAAAAACAAGTGTTATATGCAGACAAAAAAAAACATGGACGCTAGAATAAACACACAGAAAATTAGTCACTATTGGCCGCAAAATAAAACTCAGGGAGCAAGATTATGCTTCGTAAGGTCATAAACACGCCAACTGTGAAAAAATCTAGGAAGGAAGAGAGCAATGAAGAAAAAAATGAAGCTGGAAACTTCGACCTGAAAAATGGGGGAGAGAGGGAGTGAGGGAGGGAACACTAACACGATCTGACTGCCAAATAACGTACCCAATAAATATAATTTCCTATGCACTGCCGCTACTATATTCAGGCGAAGCAGGATGAGTAAACTGAGGTGTCAAAGCACGAACTCAGTAGCCTATAATATGTAACGCTACAAGCACTAAGGCTATAATCGTAGCCATATAATGCAACCAATGTAGGTATCAGAACTTTCTACGTATTGCTTCTAACTGGATCAGAGGAAGCAGGATAAATTATCATAATATAATAAATACCGAGTAATAAGTAAAATAAAATATTACTAATATTAATTGTGTAAAAATTGTTCCTGTCTATGCCATGAAGGCATGGGAGAGTAGGTGTATTGCTCCACTCATTCCTAACAGTATACTTCTATTAAACACGAACCCAAAATCCGCAACATAAATTGTTATGAATACTAATAATATCCTAAAATGTAAAGTTCTTCCTGTCTATGCCATGAAGGCATGGGGGCGTAGGTGTATAGCTCCACTCATTCCTAACAGTATACTTCCATTAAACACGATCCCTAAATCCACAACACAAATTGTTATGAATATTAATAATATGTTAAAATGAAAAGTTGTTCCTGTCTATGCCATGAAGGCATGGGGGTGTAGGTGTATAGCTTCACTCATTCCTAACAGTATACTTCCATTAAACAAGAACCCTAAATCCGCAACATAAATTGTTATGAATATTAATAATATCCTAAAATGTAAAATTGTTCCTGTATATGCCATGAAGGCATGGGAGCGTAGGTGTATAGCTCCACTCATTCCTAACAGTATACTTCTATTAAACACGAACCCAAAACCCACAACATAAATTGTTATAAATATTAATAATATCCTATAATGAAAAGCTGTTCCTGTCTATGCCATTAAGTCATGGGGGCGTAGGTGTATAACTCCCCTCATTCCTAACAATATACTTCCATTAAACACGAACCCTAAATCCGCAACATAAATTGTTATGAATACTAATAATATCCTAAAATGTAAAGTTGTTCCTGTCTATGCATTGAAGGCATGGGGGCGTAAGTGTATTGCTCCACTCATTCCTAACAGTATACTTCTATTAAACACGAACTCTAAATCCGCAACATAAATTGTTATGAGTACTAATAATATCCTAAAATGTAAAGTTGTTCCTGTCTATGCCATGAAGGCATGGGGGCGTAAGTGTATAGCTCCACTCATTCCTAACAGTATAATTCTATTAAATACGAACCCAAAATCCGCAACATAACGTGTTATGAATACTAATAACATCCTATAATGTAAAGCTGTTCCTGTCTGTGCCATGAAGTCATGGGGGTGTAGGTGTATAGCTCCACTCATTCCTAACAATATACTTCTATTAAACACGAACCCAAAATCCGCAACATAAATTATTATGAATACTAGTAATAACCTAAAATGTAAAGTTGTTCCTGTCTATGCCATGAAGGCATGGGAGCGTAGGTGTATAGCTCCACTCATTCCTAACAGTATACTTCTATTAAACACGAACCCAAAACCCGGAACATAAATTGTTATGAATACTAATAGTATCCTAAAATATAAAGTTGATCCTGTCTATGCCATGAAGGCATGGGGGCGTAGGTGTACAGCTCCACTCATTCCTAAGAGTGTACTTCCATTAAACACGAACCCTAAATCCGCAACATAAATTGTTATGAATATTAAAATATGCTAAAATGTAAAGTTGTTCCTGTCTATGCCATGAAGGCATGGGGGCGTAGGTGTATAGCTCCACTCATTTCTAACATTATACTTCCATTAAACACGAACCCTAAATCCGCAACATAAATTGTTATGAATATCAATAATATGCTAAAATATAAAGCTGTTCCTGTCTATGCCATGAAGGCATGGAGGCGTAGATGTATAGCTCCACTCATTCCTAACAGTGTACTTCCATTAAACACGAACCCTAAATCCGCAAAATAAATTGTTATGAATATTAAAATATGTTAAAAAGTAAAGTTGTTCTTGTCTATGCCATGAAGGCATGGGGGCGTAGGTGTATAGCTCCACTCATTCCTAACAGTATACTTCTGTTAAACACGAACCAAAAATCCGCAACATAAATTGAATACTAAGAATGTCCTAAAATGTAAAGTTGTTCCCGTCTATTTCATGAGAGCATTGGGTGTAGGTGTATAGCTCCACTCATTCCTAACAGTATACTTCTATTAAACACGAACCCAAAATCCGCAACATAAATTGTTATGAATACAAATAATATCCTAAAATGTAAAATTCTTCCTGTCTATGCCATGAAGGCATGGGGGCGTAAGTTTATAGCTCCACTCATTCCTAACAGTATAATTCTATTAAATACGAACCCAAAATCCGCAACATATCGTGTTATGAATACTAATAATATCCTATAATGTAAAGTTGTTCCTGTCTATGCCATGAAAGCATGGGGGCGTAGGTGTGTAGCTCCACTCATTCCTAACAATATACTTCTATTAAACACGAACCCAAAATCCGGAACATAAATTGTTATGAATACTAATAATATCCTAAAATGTAAAGTTGTTCCTGTCTATGCCATGAAGGCATGGGGGCTTAGGTGTATAGCTCCACTCATTCCTAACAATATACTTCTATTAAACACGAACCCAAAATCCGGAACATAAATTGTTATGTATACTTATAATATCCTAAAATGTAAAGTTGTTCCTGTCTATGCCATGAAGGCATGGGGGCGTAGGTGTATAGCTCCACTCATTCCTAACAGTATACTTCCATTAAACAAGAACCCTAAATCCGCAACATAAATTGTTATGAATACTAATAATATCCTAAAATGAAAAGTTGTTCCTGTTATACCATGAAGGCATGGGGGCGTATGTGTATAGCTCCACTCATTCCTAACAGTATACTTCTATTAAACACGAACCAAAAATCCGCAACATAACGTGTTATGAATACTAATAATATCCTATAATGCAAAGTTGTTCCTGTCTATTCCATGAAGTCATGGGGGCGTAGGTGTATAACTCCACTCATTCCTAACGATATACTTCCATTAAACACGAACCCTAAATCCGCAACATAAATTGTTATGAATATTAATAATGTCCTAAAATGTAATTTTGTTCCTGTCTATGCCATGAAGGCATGGGGGCGTAGGTGTATTGCTCCACTCATTCCTAACAGTATACTTCCATTAAACACGAACCCTAAATCCGCAACATAAATTGTTATGAATACTAATAATATCCCATAATATAAAGCTGTTCCTGCCTATGCTATGAAGGCATGGTGGCGTAGGTGTATATCTCCACTCATTCCTAACGGTATACTTCCATTAAACACGAACCCTAAATACGCAACATAAATTTTTATGAATATTAATAATATGCTAAAATGTAATGTTGTTCCAGTCTCTGCCATGAAGGCATGGGGGCGTAGGTCCACTCATTCCTAATAGTATACTTCCATTAAACACGATCCCTAAATCCGCAACATAAATTGTTATGAATAATAATAATATCATAAAATGTTAAAGTTGTTCCTGTCTATGCCAAGAAGGCATGGGGCGTAGGTGTATAGCTCCACTCATTCCTAACAGTATACTTCCATTAAACACGTACCCAAATTCCGCAACATAAATTGGTATGAATACTAATAACATCCTAAAATGTAAAATTGTTCCTGTCTATGCCATGAAGGCATGGGGGCGTAGGTGTATAGCTCCACTAATTCCTAACAGTATACTTCCATTAAACACGAACCCTAAATCCGCAACATAAATTGTTATGAATACTAATAATATCCCAAGATGTAAAATTGTTCCTGTCTATGCCATGAAGGCATGGGGGCGTAGGTGTATAACTCCACTCATTCCTAACGGTATACTTCCATTAAACACGAGCCCTAAATCCGCAACATTAATTGTTATGAATACTAATAATATCCTAAAATGTAATGTTGTTCCTGTCTATGCCATGAAGGCATGGGTGCGTAGGTGTATAGCTCCACTCAGTCCTAGCAGCATACTTCTATTAAACACGAACCTAAAACCCACAACATAAATTGTTATGAATACTAATAATGTCCTAAAATGTAAAGTTGTTCCTGTCTATGCCATAAAGGCATGGGGGCTTAGGTGTATAGCTCCACTCATTCCTAACAGTACTTCCATTAAACACGAACCCAAAATCCGCAACATAACTTATTACTATCACTAATAATATCCTATAATATAAAGTTGTTCCTGTCTATGCCATGAATGCATGGGGGAGTAGGACTTATAGCTCCACTCATTCCTAACCATATACTCCTATTAAATACCTACCCAAAATTCGCAACGTTATATGCAACTAACGAACACCTATTACGTGAAACAATTTTTTGCCTATGAAATGAGGGCATATAGGCGTATTATGTGTACTTCTCCACTCACTTCTAAGCTCGGCACTAGGTATTATTTCGCGTATTACATATCCAGCATATCTATCTTTCAATGTACCGTTTCTGACTTACTGTGTTATTTACCAGCGATGATAGCGATCTGTGAATGAGGAATAAATTTTATTTGAAAATCTCGTTTTCTGAAGGCACAGTTTTTTAGTTCCGTGTAATAACAAATAAAATTCCCCTCTCAGGCTTCCATCTGGCTGCTACCGAATACAATTCAGCAACATGATAATTATTGAGTTTAATTCGTTCCTTTCAAGCAACCTGTAAATATCGTTGAAAATCTGTTCTCCTGTGTGCGTCGTACTTCAACGGGACGTCCATTAACATTTCGTAACAAGTAGTTCCTCGCGGTTGAATACGTTAGAAAAGATGAACACGCAGGTTCTTGTCAAAACTTATTTTTTATCTAATATTTCACGTTTATGTATAACGATAGTAATTACATATTACATTCTGAAATGTATCAAATTTGATTCGAAACGTGTTACTGTAAATCTGCAAAGAAACCGCGATGACCTTCACAATAACACAGAAATTATGTTCAACCTAAACTTCAAGAATGCGCCAAAATCAGAATTGATGTCACCAAACCAACACGCATATATGATCAGATACTCTTAGTTGAAATTAATTAATATTAAATCACATATATACCGGCTAATTAAGTAGCAACTTCAACTTACTATGGCGGCCCGGGACCTACCCCCTAGCAACAGGCTACGTTGTAACTTGCAGACCGGCAGCGAACAAACGCACGTCCATCCTCAGCGAATGTCACCGTAACTTTGCCTCCCTTTAGGCAGGAATCAGTGTTATGCGTTGCGTATTTCCTAAGATGTCGCTCGTGGCAATGTCATTGAACTCCAGTGGTGGATTACAAAAATTAGTTAATATCTCTCAGTTAAAATGCAATCCACGAGACCTGAAAGGTCCATACATTTTGCTGACATTTCTCGTAATCTGGAATTTGTTTTCGGTTAACTAAACTGTCCCAACATTAATATTTCGATTAAAATTCTAATGTAAGCTGTTCCGATGCAACACGCCATTTCTTATTCTAATTGTAGACAAAACGTTCAGCACATCTGGCAATAGGATACTTCACTTAAAATCCGCTGGATATTTCGAAAATTTCATGTGACAGTTTTAGAGGTTGAAATGACAAATTAAGTCGTTGATTAGTACGTGCAGTACGTAAGCAATGCTTACACAACTGTAGCTAAGAAAGAGCATGGGGAAATTTTGACTGAAAATATGAAGACCGAGGAATCGCGGTAGCTCGGTAAATATAGTGACTAGGCCACTGCCTAGCCATAAGAAATAGCTGTTAGATATAAAGATGGCCAAATTGTATGTAAGACCAAACTTTGTTGATTTTGTGGTCGGAGTTCAAGTTGCAAAAGTGGGTATGAAGGCGCTTTTATGCTCCTTCAGAAAATTTCAAAAAGCTTCGTCATGTCTGTCTGACCGCATGGAACAGTTCGGCTCCCACTGGACGGATATTCATGAAGTTTGATATTTGAGGATGTTTCGAAAATCTGTCGAGAAAATTGAAGTTTGATTGAAATCTGGCAAGAAAAACGGGTACTTCACATCAAGACCTGCAGACATTTATGACAATATCTCACTGAATTATTTTTGAATGAGAAATGTCTCAGGCAAAAATAGAGAAAATCAAAATGCACATTTCAAATTTTTAAAAAAATCCCCCAACATCGTGCCGTTTATGAGGTTATGTGCAAAAATATGGTAGGCCCAGAGAGGCTACAGATGGCAGTATAATACGGCGCATAAAAGATGTGATTTGCAAGCAGTTTAAGTTACCGATACACATACACACTCAATATATTTAATACTTTTGTTTAAGTGCAGTATGATTTATTTGGTAGCTCGACAACAGTACACAGGTGACTCATTGTTGCATTTCCATAGCAACACTGACACTTTTATGTTGACGACAACTACATCTACGCCAATAAAAATAAAAAAAAAATAAAAAGGGAACCTACTGTTGCCTTTCCATGGAAACAAGAACGCGAAAGCGCCACAGTATAATGTAGTAAATATTCTTGTTTCCTCATCACGTCAACAAACATTGTGGACTGAATACCCAATGAAAATACAGGGCTCTTCATAAAACTAACGTGATAAGAGCATAGGATTACAAAATTACTTGCATCTGGGTGCCGAGATTCAATATAAGCAGAGGAGTTGGGTTAACTGATTCAGAAGAGTGTTTAGGCTACGGCCTGCACAACCGGGAATTCCGGGTTCTGTTCAAGGCTGGGGAAGAATTTTCACCGGTCACACTAGACAGACGGCTCTGGGATCCACACAGCCTTTTATTCTACGGTTACCGGGTGCCGATGGTAAGCTTCCGAGCACTGAAGCATCTCACACGCCTACAAATGGTGTCGAGGTTACGAATGCATGGACAAACAACTCCATTTCCTCTTACGTCTTTTGGCGTTGTCTTTAGGCACAGGCGTTCCAATTAGAATAGACTGGAAATACTCTGACAAAAATTTAATGTGACTGTATGTATTTAGTGTGACTGTATGTATTTAGTGTGACTGTATGTATTTAGTGTGACTGTATGTATTTAGTGTGACTGTATGCATTTAGCGTGACTGTATGTATTTAGTGTGACTGCATGTATTTAGTGTGACTGTATGTATTTAGCGTGACTGTATGTATTTAGTGTGACTGTATGTATTTAGTGTGACTGTATGTATTTAGTGTGACTGTATGTATTTAGTGTGACTGTATGTATTCATAGCTTTGCTTTACAGCATCACGTAAGTTACAGTTGTAATTCATTTAAAGCACTGCAATATTTTGTTTACGTGCTTGTATTTAATAGGTTAAGTTCTAATTGCAGCGTCCTGTAGACCACTGGTGTAGCGCCATTCTGCAGCGGTGTCAGGGTCTGCAGTAACTTGACAGTTATAATTATTTGTCGCAGTTACTTAATAAGGTAAGGTAAAGGTAAATTTCACTCTAGAACAGGTCATGAAGGCCCAGAGCGGGAACGTAAGTATAGTTCTACTCTTTCTTTAACCTCGGCTCTAGATTGGGTGGATGGTGAACGTCACGCCTCGGCCGCTTTACCCTCGGGGATAGTTACGTAGTATTGTATTCTAATTTACCGCTGTCTACTTTTTATATGTTTCCTCCAACCTTAAACATGTCATTTTTCTTAATGTGTTCCTGTTTACGTTTAACGTTAAAAATTTTATCCACGTCCTTAAAATAATTTTTGTTTGTCCAGTGATATGTGTAGGCTTATATACAGTAGTTAATTGAAAGGTGGAGTACACGAAGTAGCTGCAAGGAAAATCCACCACTACATTTCACCCCTACAAACAAGTTACGTCATCAAGGACGAACTCCCCACCCCTGTCACTAGAGACACGTGCGGTGGTGAAACGTAGATTTTTCATGATTTACAATACACAAATAAAACAAGACAAGCGCCCATAATATGCGAAGTAGAACGGACGAACTAATTGTCCGTATTTATGGAACGGCAACACGTAAATATATAATACGTATTGTAATTACATAATGCAACCATTAACATATTTGGATACAATTATCCATACAGGACGCCTTGATGGCTTTCAATGTTGTGTAGCTCCCCCCCCCCCCCTTTTTTTTGTTGTTGTTTTTTTTTGGGGTTTTTTTTCTTAATTCCCTTTATTGGGTGTTGCATGGGTCCCAAATTTTTTTAATATTTAAATGGAAGGGGTTTGGAGGGGGGGGGTTTTGGGTTA
>Ga0123355_10002717_pt1 | contig 25074 bp, 13 predicted proteins | sample TergutEmb28metaG_3_FD_89872 | JGI IMG/M metagenome (GOLD analysis project Ga0123355, IMG submission 89872) | Embiratermes neotenicus P1 segment gut microbial communities from Petit-Saut dam, French Guiana - Emb289 P1 | ecosystem: Host-associated > Arthropoda: Insects > Digestive system > Gut ...
AAACCCAAGAGACGCAATAAACCGCAACTCCGACATAACATTTGATCTCGAAATTTACGATACACCCTCTGGCAGTACATTACTATATAGCACAGCATCAGACCCAGGCGCGACTATGAGCTTCGATTACACAAACCCTGCAGACCCAAGACCTTCCCGTGAACGTGATATTACTGTAACTTTATCTCTGCCGTGCGTATACTCTGTGTTTTACGCAGATGCCAGTGGTAATCCAGTAATATTCAATACAACAACACAGTCAATTGATGGTGAGCTACCTATCACACCACCCCCTGGCTATTCAATTGTCTCTGCAACAGTAGTAAATGGTGACTTAGTAGTAGTACTACGCCCAACCCCATGGACCTTCGAATTCTTCAAGACCTGCATGGCAATATACGACCCCTTCAACCCACTAACAGACAGGAACCCACTACCAGGTGCTGTTTTCGAGCTACATTGGGATTTAGGTAGCGGTTTTGTATTGGCATACACAACTCAACCAACCGGCGCAGATGGCTTGGTAATTATAGGCGACACATTAGACCTAATCTTGCCAGAGCCACCCCCCAACTCGTCAATAGTCCAGCTAAAAATTGTTGAGATAACCCCACCCACAGGCAGGTTTGCCTTGCCCAATGGGCATTGGTACATGCATTTCGATACAAGCACGTGGGAGTTACGGGCAACAGACCCCTTTACCAACTCTGTACCAGGCGACCCGTATTTTATTATCCGCCCAGTAGCAAGTGGTTTAAGCGGGAGCCTGTCATATATAGGCGATGTACCTAGTTATGACTTACATGACAACTACGGTGGCGCTATTGGCGATACACCCACAATTGTACCAACCAGCGGCTATGTAGACATGTGGCATGTTGGTAATAGGGCGATAGACCCAGACTGGATAAGGCTCAACGCTGCAATACACAACCTCAACCAACTGGTCCCACCACCCTCGACAATAATAATACACCCAACCAATGCCGGTGTTACAGAGGGTGTAGACCCCGGAAATAACACAATTTTTAACCTAGTTGTATCTGACCCCAACCCAGACCCACTATATAGATACAGGACCATAACAACAGTGCCAATAACGCCGGCACCATCTAATAACCCACACAGGATAAGTGTAACGCGGCCAGTAACTGTAAGAGCAGCCGACGGTGCAAATATAATCCTGCGTATGCCCGTACCCAACAGCACCAACACAGCCACAGAGCCACGATGGGCTACAACTCTAACCACCATTGGGAGACACTTTGTTGTAGAAAGTCTTGGTAGTTTTACCCTAGGTGGCGGTACTGGGAACATTACCGTAGATGGTAATGCAAGTGCAAACGCCACTGGGCACCGTGGAGGTATAAGTGTAACTGGGGCAAATGCGGTATTTACTATGCAAGTCAATAGCTCAATATATAACAATCGCTCATTTGGTGGTGGCGGCGGTGTTGAGGTTACTGCGGGTTCGACGTTCATTATGCAAAACGGGCGAATCGAAAGTAATCGAGCTGATAATTTTTCGTCAGACGGTGGTGGAGTTGAAGTAAGAAACGTAGGAAGCACATTCCATATGATAGATGGTGTCATATACAACAATAGTGCTGCCAATGGCGGCGGCGCGGTTCATGTTATAGACAACACATCCCAATTTATTATGGATGGCGGTCAGCTAATAGAAAATTCTGCCGCACATGGTGGCGCAGTATGGATTCAACGTTCTGCTCAGTTCCATATGAATGGTGGCTCGTTAATAGACAATGTTGCAGGTATAGGCCCAGGGACGCACTTCCACCCGGACCTTCCCCTCGGTGTTGTGGGCAACCGTCACGGTGTTGGCGGCGGTGTAAAAGTGTGCTGTAGTGCAAGGTTTTATATGTACGACGGCTACATTTGCGGCAACACAGCACGTGCTGGCGGCGGCGTATTCTTGGGCCATGGTGGGCGTACTCAAACAGGAGGATATGTCGACGGTACACACTCATACTTTACAATGCATGGCGGTACAATCCGCAACAACCGTGCAACATTAGCAGCCGCATATTACCCCGGACTAGAGTTTGACGGTGACGGTGGTGGTGTGTTTATGACCCGCTCTGGCATCTTTACCATGGAAGGCAGTGACCCTAAGCATTTCTATAAAAACATAGCCGAAAACAGCGGTGGCGGTGTACGCTGGGTGACTGGTTTCTGGCATACGGCTGACAATACAAGCATTGTAGAGTTTACAGAAAATGAAGCAGCGCTGTACGGCGGCGGTATATATGTAGGTGGTGGCACTTACACATGGGTTGATGGTGTACTTACCTATGTACCATCTTCGCTAACCACATACGGGAATTGGCTTATAAATGAAAACTCGGCCATCCGTGGTGGCGGTGTGTATATCGGCGAAAGCGGCACTTTCAGAATGACGGAGAGTGAAATATTAGAAAACACAGCAGACTATGGCGGCGGTATATATCTTTACGACGATGCGCAATTTGTTTTCATATGCGGCGCAATCGATACCAATATCGCTATCTACAACGGCGGTGGTGTAAATGTCTCAGGTGATGGAGCAATCTTCTCCCTTGAAGGCACAGACAAGAAAGAGATCACCGGCAATACCGCTGTATATGGCGGCGGCGTATGGGTCAGCTATGATGCCTTCATGGTCATGGAAACCGGGGCAAACAACTTAGAAATTACAAACAACATAGTAACCCAACACGGCGGCGGCATTTTTACTATGACTTTTGAATACAACAACCCGCTAACCCAAGTTTCAGGCCCAACTATGGCCTACCGGAACCTAACGCTGCATGATGTATACTTCAACGGCAATGTCGCAGCCTTTAGAGCATTTTCACCTTCAAATGCACTTGCTGTCATACCTGCTACAGCTTGGGGTAACTTGAGTACATGCCTACATCCGCTCAATAACTATGACATAAACTTCTTAGGTGGCTTTGAGTTGCCGTTAACCGGCGGTAGTGGGATGTCTGTCATGCTTGCTTTGTCTGGTGCAGTACTAGTAGTTTTGGGTGTAGCTGCATATGTTGTTCTCAAAAAACGCAAGATTAAGTTAGAAGCTCATCGCTAATATAACAAAATAAAAACAGTCCAGCAGAACCGAAATAGCGGTAATTACAACGCTTTTCGGTTTTGCTGGACTGTTTTTGTATTATTTCATTACATTTTGCTTGCTTTATCTACAACACGGCTCTTAATCAAAATACACAGTATCAAGCACAACCGCCCCGCTGCAAACCTTAATGCGTACGGTATTTTCGTAGCATGCGCCATCAAGATTGCATATTGCTTGTTTATAAAAGCCCGCGCCGTCCGTTACATGAACCGTATCAACGTGTTTATCATCAACAAATATCTCAATAACACTACCCAATGCAAACGCAGAAACCAATACACTGGCATTAACCTTTTCGCCGCGTGTCCTTACTGTATAGTCTGCCCACTCGCCTACAGTCAGCATAAGATTGTATTTGTTCCAGGGGTTATCGCCCCTTTGTGGTTTTCTTTCGTTGCCTTTTCTTTCAGCCGGTTTATCAACAAACCGCATATTATCGTCTTTCCTGTATGCAATTTCATTCTCATATTTCCACACACCACTAAAAGACTTGCCTATGCCCGGCAATGTATCATAAGAGATTGCGGGCACAAAGCAGCCTTTTTCCCGCAATAGCTGCCGGGGGATTATACTGTGGTATGTGCAATTTTCCGAGTACATATTTCTTAAATATTCGTCGAATATTTCCTGCGATTGTTCAAACCCAGGGTGTTGTTCGCCATTTAAATAATTTATAACCAGTTGAAATTTTTCAGGTTTATTTATCGAACACGGCGAGGTTAATGTGTCCATCTTCTTCCACGGCCAAAAATTCCACGATATATTATGCTGGTCAAACATGAAAAACGCGGTTGTAAACCATTCCAAGCTGTTTTCGCCGGTTTCGCCAAGCCAAAGCGGTACATTAAGCCGCTTGCTTGCCTCTATATAGCTTTTAATCCATGCTGCGTCTGGCGCGTCCCAGTAGCGGTGAAAATGTATGCACATGTTCTCGTCATACAAATGCGTAAAAATATCCAATTTTGTAGACCAGTGGTGCCCCTCTAGTGTAAACATATGCTTCTTATCAACTACACGAATTTCGCGTATGCAGTCTGTATAAAAACGGATGAGGTTGCCCACATAGTGGTCTATATTACCGTGCTCGCTTGGCATACGGATAGGCTCGTTGAGTAAGTCATAACCGCCAACGATGTACCTATCCTTGTAGCGCTTTGCAATTTCTACCCATAGTGCTATGCATTTGTCATAGTTGTCTTGATCCATAAACAGTCGCGGCTTGTCGTCTATCGAGTCATCTATGTTAGCGCCTGTTTGCCCACCAGGGGCACCATGCAAGTCAAGAAATGCATATAGGTTATACTTCTCGCATAGGTCTAGACATTTGTCTATGAGTACAAAGCCTTCTTCTATAAACCGTATGCCGGGGCCTTCTTTCATAAGCCCGCGCCAGTTCATAGGTATCCTTATGTGGTTAAAACCCTCGTCTGCAATTGCTTTAATGTCATACTCTGTGATATACCCCTCGCCAAACTCTTTCCAAAACTTGCGCGCGTACTCCTCACCTGTAAGTTCTGTTATAAATGCTTCTATCCGTCTTGGCCGGTCGGCCCTTGTACTACGGAACGTCCACATATAGCCTTCGGGCAACAACCAATTACCAAGCCCAACGCCTCGTAGCAGTATTTTTTCGCCATCACCGTTAACAAAATCCCTGCCTTGTGCCTTCAAAAAGCCCTTTACCAGCGTGCTCATGCGTATCAGCCTCCATTTTCCAGTTTCAAAAAGACGTCAATTTTTGTGATGCTCCCGTCTCGTACAAACAATCTTCGGCTTTGCGCCTCGTCTAGGGCCAATGTATTGGTTTTGGATATCGTGCTCCCGCCATACACGGCTATAGAGTTGCTTTGTGCCAAATGATACACAACCGGTACCTGGCAAATCGTAAATGCCAGCGAGTTAGCCGGTAGTTGCAGTTCGCACATTTTGCCATTAACGTCTATATAGTTGAATGTATCTGGCTCGGCCAAAAACTCTGTGTGGTTTAGTAGTGCTGGGTCAAAGCGCAGTATCCCGTCCTTGACTATGATTCCCAATTCCGCCATGCGTGTTAGGATGTCTTCTTTTACTTGGCCTGTCATGCCTGGCTGTTGTGCTGGCATGTTGTACGGCGTATGCGAATACGGCTCCAGCGGGAATGCACCCCATACTACAGGAGTCTTGTGGAAGCCAAAGCCAGACTGTAAGCGGTAATAAACATCTTTAAGCTCTTGCAGACATGCCTCGCCATCAATGGCAGCCTTTGTAAAGACCTCTTGCAAGCTTAGCATAAACTTAGAATTTTGATGCCAATATATACACCCAATTCCTTCATATTTATACATAATACCCGACCGCCCCGTAAACTGTTTATGGGCAAAAACAACCTCATATATGTCCCGGACTAAGTCTGCGTCCATCATAGCCAACCGGCTATAATCTGCATCTGTGCTAAGCAATTTTAGGCGATTTTCAACATCCGACGACTGCTGTATCGTATGGTGGAATCGTATATTCCCAGCAATATCTTGTAGCACAAAACCATCATGTTTATTTTTTAGTAGCATTGTAAATAACTGCGATTTTGCAGCAAGCTCGTGCGGGATGATGTTTCTTTCGATAAAGGTATTAAGCCGCTTCATGGGGTATAAGAAGAACTGATTTAGCTGCTTGTTTAGTAAGTCGCTGTTTTCCATAGCTTTTGCTAACGCAAGTGCCTCTTTGGTGCTAAGCCGCCCGCTTCCAAGCACGGCAGTCTGCCCTTCAAGCATGAGAAACATCGGCGATATCTTCAAATCTCCAGGCGTGAGATTAAGAATATTGTACGAATGATACATACCGTCGTCACGTTTGTTTACATCTATTGTCTCTGCAAGCGCTTCTCTTGCAACTTTGTAGAAGTCTATTAAATCAGTCGCAGGTACAATTTCTTTGTTGCCGCTAAGGCCGGCTGCATATAGGTTTTTACGATATTTACAAAATGCATCGCCAGCTCTATCCAAAAATGCACGTGGTGTGAGGTTTGTACGGTCACGCAGCACAGCAAGGATTTCTTCATACCATGCTTTGACTTCGGTTGAAATTGTGATTACTGTGCCATTATTTTTTAGCAAGTTAGCGCAGATATCCAGGTGCCTGTACATCTGATATACAGTAACCATGCTTAGCCCATTGCCAACAATTGCGTTGTTTGCATCGTTCCACTCTGGCCGCTGTGTGTTCATCCAAATGCCGCCGCCAATTACCAAGTTTGACAGCTTTGCCAATACCGGCACAAGAAGTTTTTCTACAAATGATACGCGATATAGCTTGTCACCGTTCATTAGTAGTTTGCCATCCGTGCCATATGTTTCTGCCCGCGCCAATATATTATTGTGTCTTTCGCGATTAAAGTAAATTGTGTGCTTGCCGTCTTTTAGCAGACTTTCGTATGGCACAATTTCGTACGGGACTTCGGCATATGTGAAGATTTCTTTTTCTGTAAGTTTTGACAGGGCTTTTGGGGCGTAGGCATTTAGCCATTCTAGCAGTTTGTTGAGGTAAACAATCTGATGATCTCCCCAGTAGCCCGTACCACTCCATGGGTCGTGGGGGGCTGGGGTTTCCCAATCAATCCCTTCGTTGTTTATGCGGTACGGGTTATAGCCGTCTGCTGTAGACGCATTAAGGAACTTGGCAATTATTGGTGCAAGATAAACAGGGAAACTAAGGCTCATGGCTTCCCAATTTTGGAATATGTCACGCCAGTTACCCTCGTAGTGATATAGCCGGTTACCATCGTCGTCCTTTACACGGATATTGAAATAGTTCCATGGGCGCGAAGGGTCACCGTGTCGCCGTGAGAATGTAAGCGGCAAAAACTCCATGCTTAGGCGTATCAAGTCAGGGTCACCGTCTGCGTAGGCAATATCATGTAGTTGCTGTATGTCGTTAATATTTACAAGCTTAGCAAAAAAGTCTGCACAGCGGGTTGCAAGCTCCTTATCGTGTGTAGCTACAAATTTTTTATATAGCTCAACATCAAAATCATAGCCATCTAGAAACACACCGCCGCGCATGTTGTTATACAGCACATTCATATAGTGGCGGATATCTGCAGTCCCGGCACTTGTTTTTTGAAGCCCGTCTGCGGCGGCAACTATACGATAAAGTTCCTCTGTGCCTTTTTTTATGTCGGCTTCAACTTCTGCTCTTAAATCGTGTATGGTTGTGGTGCTTGTTTTATCTAGTAATGCAACTACTTGGTGCTGGGTTTGCTTTGCATCCATGACAAATAGCCAGCTTTTTTCTTCTGCTGGCTTAAGTATCATAGGTTGCACCGTCATTATTGCACCCTTGCGCCCAACTGCATGCACTTCATCTTCTGTTTTTTTACCTGTGGCAAACGCATTTATTTGCCGAGACGAAAGCATGTATTTTTCGGCTTCGCCTATATACCACGCCACATTTGCGCAAAGCACCTCCACAGGCTCGGGAGTGTCGCCTATTGTAGATGTTAATGAATAAATAACAAGTCTTCCATTATTGGGTCTTTCGCAAGCTTTGTATGCATCTGTCAAACAACTCGAGCCCTGTGCAAGCCCCGGCGGTATGCCGTATGGCATAATATTTTCTATGCCATCAAGTACTTCAACCGCTATATCATTGCTACCTAGGTTTACAATTTCTGCCGTACGAACAATTCCAAACTTCTCACTCGTCTCCCACCGGTACGAAAACGAAATATTTATGCTTTCGTTTATCTCCTCAAACATCACCGCGTCGCCAGTTACGCGTTTATATATATTGCGTATAATCTTGTACGGGTTATCATATCCTGTGTCAAAAGGCTCCCAAATACGCCCGTCTGCAAGTTTTACCAGTGTTTTGGGGCCGGTAGATGTCGCCAAATGCAAGCGGTCGTCTGTTTCATATGGGAAAACACTCATGCCGGCATTTTGCCGCCCAGCGGCCGGTGTGCCATTACTTGAAAGAAACATCCATACATCTGACGCAGATACAACATTTATAAAGAATGCCGGTAAAGCTTGCGCATTTTCTATCTTGTAATACATACCTGATGGTTTTGTTTCTAACATTTTTTGTCATGCCTCCTTTGTAGGTATAGCGTACTGCTTCGCTATTGCTGATCCTGATAAACTCTCACATAGTCAATTTCATATCGCGCAGGAAGTGCACTCATATCTACACCTCTGGCTCCGCCCCAGTTTCCACCAAACGCCAAGTTCAAAATCAGGTAAAACGGTTTATTAAACGGCCACTCGGCATCTGTTACATTGTTACCGTCTTCCCATGGGTTGTATGTGAATATTATGTTGCCATCTACGCGAAAAATCATTTCGCGCTCGCTCCAGTCTACGCTATATACATGGAAATCGTCCGTCAAATTTTTAACAAGCATGGTGCCACCGCGCTGTGTTTTTTTCATATGGTTATATGCACCTGTGTGTACCGTAGCGTGTACGATATTTTTCATGTATGCAACATGTTCCATTATGTCAATCTCGCCACAGACTGGCCATTTATTTTTTGCTGATATAGGTACTGGCATCATCCATACTGCTGGCCAGACACCCAACCCGCTGGGGATTTTGGCGCGTACTTCTATCCTTCCGTATTTCCAACTTGCCTTTGTGCGGATTCTGGCAGACGTAATATTTTTGTCTTCTATGTCTTGTTTCCGCGCTTCTATAATAAGGCGGCCACCCTCTACCCATGCATTACCACTGGCTGTGTAAAACTGCAGTTCGTTATTGCCCCAGCCGTGCCCGCCAACTTGCGCTTCCCATTTTTCTGGGTTTGGTGCGCCTTCGTAGTCAAAATTTTCTTCCCATACAAGTATCATAAGCCTGTCAACCCCGTATTTTCTATTCCCTTGATAAAGTGCTTCTGTACCAGCAGGTACAATGCAAACAAGGGTACTATTGATATTAGCGTACCGCTCATGCGAAACGCTTCATTAAGCCGTTCCATTTCCGGGCTTAGCTCGGCACCTGGCCCCTGTATTTCGCTACCCATACCGGCAAACTGGCCAAACAAACTCTCGAACGCCTCTAGTCTTGATGGCATTAGGTTTATGCCATGGGGGCTAGGGCGCAAAAATGTGTTTGTAATATATGTTTCGTTCCAGTTCCACACAAAAGAGAGCAAAAATACAACCAATATAGTGGTAAAGCTCAATTTTAATATAACATGATAAAATATCTGTATAGAGTTTGCGCCGTCTATAGACGCAGCTTCGTCTAACGCCGGCGGTATCATTTTTGTGAAATTATAAAAAATTAAAATAAGAATAGCCGAAAAAACCCCCTGCCCACCAAAAGCCAATAGCAATTGCGGCCAAGGTGTAGAAATCATTTGAATCTGAAAAATTTCATTAAAGCTCATTGCCATCATTGTGCGGGGAATTAGCAAAACAGGTACAGGCAAAATAAACGAGACAATTATCATCAAAAAAAAGAACCTCTTGAGCGGAAACTCATAACGCGCAAGTGCAAAACCCGACATGGCAGCAACCAAAGTAGAGCCAAATGCCTGCGCCCCAGAAAACCACACAGAGTGAAATAATGTCACGCGAGGGTTCATGACCCGCCAAGCCGTTTGCAAATTGCCAAAAGACCAGCTTTGTGGGATCCAGTTTACAACTGGGTTTATTATGTCGTCTTCGCTCATCAATGTTAGCGATATCATACGCAACAGCGGGTACAAAAATTGGTAACTTATAAGAACTAATACCGCGTACACAAACAAGTTCCTGTACTTGATTTTTTTAAGCCTGTGAAGCCAAGGATTATCCATTATCATGCCTGAGCGTATTTTTTTTACCATATTCAAATTCATGCCTCCTTCATTGACGGAACATTTACATCCTTACTATTCGTTCCATGCGCGAGCGCGGCGCTTTATTTCTTTGACTTCTTCGTTCCGTTCACGCAAGAATAAAAACGCAATACCAATTAATAAAAGTACCACGGCCGAATAAACCCATGCAAATGCGCTTGCAAGCCCAAGGCCACTTAAGGTAGCAAAAATAGCATCCTGGATCATGGGTAATACGGGGTTAAGGGTGTAACCCGCCAACTGTACAATTGTTAAAATAACAGAGACCAAGAAAATAGGGCGGATGATAGGAATTGTAATTTTCCACAGGATTTGCCACGCGTTTGCAGAGTCGATACGGGCAGCTTCTAATATGCCATTGTCTATCTTTTGCAATGCGCTTATAAACAGGATTATAGGGATCCCAGTAAACCATAACATCATCGTATAATGCTCGAACAAAAAATACAAAGCCATTGCCATATTAAAAGAAAACTGCGCAACCATACTAAACAAAACCAACCCGCCAAGACTAACAGATGTAAGGCCGCCAGCATCCATAAGCTGGTACATAACAGGCCCACTCATAACCACAACAGGGAAGAAAAATAAAGCCCTAAACCAAGCGCGTGCACGGATACTCGCGTTAAGTAGCAGCGCCAAAATAAATGCAATAACCGTTATAACAGGTGCATACACAACTTGCATCCACACAAACGAGATTAGTGCTGGTACAAAATATGGGCTGCGCAAGAATGCCAGATGATAGTTGTCTATGCCAATAAACGTCTGCTCCCAACCCATGATTGTCCAGTCAACTTGGAAGAAGCTTAGGTAAATTGTATAAACAAATGGCCACAATGTAAGCACAGCAAACCCTATAATCCACGGTAGCATGAAAAGATAGGCGATAATCCACTTTCGCCCTGTTAGGGTGCTGCGCGCTACTTTTTTTGTTTTTGCACTCATCGTATCAACCTCGCTGTCTCTGCCAATATGACAATGCCGTTGTGAGTAAATGGTTCGGGTGTGTAATTTATAAGCACATAAACACCGCCTTCATATGTGTTTAGCACAACGCCTTCTGCAAGTACTTGGCGGTCAAGCCACTCCAGCCCTCTAACCTGCGACATAATTGGCGACATTTTGTTATACACAGTCATTATTATGTCGTGATACAGTGTATATTCTGTAGAATAAAAGTTGAGTGAATTGGTATTACCTAGATAATGAGCCGGCGAATGCGTAAGCACAAACGACGGAAGCACATTGTAGTCAATCATCCGCAAAATATCACGCTGTGTGTAGAACGAAAAGTTCGCATATGGCGCGTAAACTTCCATTGTATTGTGTAGTACCATTTGTAAAAAGGGCACAGTATCCGATGCAATCATAAACTGTGTATTAAACACCGGTGCTTGTAAAAAACGGTCAACATGTGCCCAAAGGTACTGGTTTGGTGAGTATGCATTTATAGGAACAGTAATATCATCAAATGTATCTTGAAATAATTCGATTGTTTCTAGGGAGGTTATAGTGTCACGCCGCCCCCAGTGGCTAATCAGGTTATTGGTAATGCCACTTATTGTTACAGAGGGTGCCCCCATGTTTATGGAACGGTTAGTTTGTTGTGTAATCCACTGTGCGCTACGCTGTGGGCGCGCATATGATATTTCGTTGACAGGTAAAAATGGCTCAAAACTGTCATAAGCAACAAGCCCCCGAAGGTTCATATGGATGGCTTGGTTGCGCGGGATACTCATTTGCAGGCTGTTTATCGTAAGATAGTCTTGTGCGAAGCTTATGTCTGCACCTAGTTGTTCCATATCATTAAACAACTGTGTAAATGCACGCCTGTTACCAATACCACGTGTAAAATTGTGTGCCCATGGGCGGCCGGTGGTTATCCCACCTCGTTGGAAACCCATTAGTCCACCATTAATAGATGATACTCCGCTGTCTTTTAGGCTTTGTACAATGTCACCCACTTGGCTTGCTGTTGTTGTTACAACGTCTGTCCTGCCAAGTACGCTACGGCGTACATCACTCATAATAAAATCCACACGCACGGGCATAGTTGCATCGTTATAGACAGTGTTTGGCGTTAGTACACCCGTATTAATCATGTGATGGCGATATGCCCGTGCCATACCCGCATAGCTTGCGTCATTGCCTTGCAAAAATGTGTATTGCATAGAAATATTATAACGCCGCCTTTGAGGGAATAGGCGCATAAAACCGTCCCCTTGACGGTTGTAAACTTGGTGTATTGGCGAGTTTATTACGAATCTTGGGTATACAAAATTATAATTTGTTGTGTTGTTGTGCGGCATTTTTATGATTTCCATATATTGTGCGCCTTCGTTTGCCCAGGCAACAAACCCCTGTTGGCGATACCCATGTGTTACTCCAAAAACAGGCACAAGTGGGTGATGGCGTGTTACAGTGCCAATTTCAAAATCATAGTTTAGTGTTGCTTCTGCAGGGTTAGAGCCAAAAACTTCGCCTACATATGCATTAAAGTTTACTGTATTTTCAGTAAAACGCATTAGCGCACCACTGCCGTCAGGCACAAAAATATATCCAGGTAGCATAGGGACTACTTCCGGCTCGCCATGTCGCCCAAGCTCTGCGTCATAAAATGCTCTTACCCCGCCAGAAGCTCCCATAAACGGTGAAAAAATTATCGCAGCCAAGGCATTGGCGCCTGTGCCTGTTATTTCATCCGGGAAAATATTGTATATAATACCTTCACCGCTTAAATGGATATGCACAGGTATCCGCAGTTCCCCAGCCATTGGTGTGTTAAACCATGTATCCAAGCGGAAGTGCCCGCTTATCGCGTCAATTTCCATTAAATCCGAGCCGGCATTGTCACCCTGTGGCGCAGATGACATGCGGCTGGTGTTAAAATTTATGTCCAAAAGCTCTACAGAAATTAACGAGTTAGCAAACGCTGTCCATATTGCATTAAGCCCTTGCTCTATTGGCTCGGCAACGCGCAAACGTTCTTCTTCTGTTTGAGCTGCAGCAACTAGCCCAGGCACATCCATACCAAAGGGTGCGTCAAGTCCCGTCCGCCACGTAAATAAACCGTTTACATGCTCTACCAAAAAAATATCTCTGTCCTCGCGGAAATAATACAGTAGGTCCCCAAACTGCCCAAGGAACACGTAACTGTCTGTAGAAATACCATAAAACACAGCACGGGCCGGCGGCATACGTGTATCACGGTTGGTAGGTATAAAGTCGGAAGCATAAACCAATACCCCAGAAATAGAAAATATTAAGATAATTGCCGCGGCAAGCCGAAGACGCCTAATAAAGTCCACGAACATTTATATATACCTCCGAACCAATAGATTCTATAAAATTAACAAGGCCATCAAACAACACAACAAGGTTAAAAATAATAATTAGCACAATAGTCATAAAAAATAACGTAATCAACAAGCTTTTTAACGTGGTGCCAAAACTGTAATTGTGCACTTCTTGTAATCCAAGCCATATAACAGATGCAGTATAAATAGCACCAAACAATAGCGAAAAATTAAGCAAGAAAACTTCATTTAACGTAATCATATGTGAGAGTACAGTAACGCCCAACAGCGTGATTGTAAGCGGAAAAAGTCCGTAACTTATCAGCTTAAATATATCAATAATACTACCTTCGCCATCATTGATAGATGTCACTAGATAATTGCTAACGATAAAAAGCGCAAACAATCCAAAAAAACCACCGACAATAACAGTAAAATCCATATCCACAACGTCTGCAAACTGCACAACAAAACCGCGCGAAGTCGTATAAAGCATATACACAAAGAAAAACAGAATAAAATGAAAAGCCGCACCGCTTAGCGAGCCTTTTTGTTTAATCTTCAAATAGTAATAACTGTCTATAGGATGCCGTGCTATAGAAAAAGCGAAAAAGATATTTTGCATACGTGGGGCCGTCATAATTCGTAAGCGGATATTGCTTACCCTTGTAGCGATAATACGCTTGCGATCAATATGTTTTATCGCGGATACAAGCGCAAAGAAAATAACAATAAAAATCAAAACCACTGCCAAGTTGTTAAGCAGCCATATATTGCGCACTTCCCAAAACGACATACTATAATAAAAACGGTTGCCAGCAAGATAAAAAGAGTTTTGTGCACCTTCAAAATCCTGCTGATACAGTAGTGCGCGCCCCATACCGTTGTGTGCAAGTACGCTCATCTGGTTATGCCTAAGCACTGTTTCCCACTGGGCTGCAGATTCTTCATATAACCCAGAATTAAAAAGTGACAATGCCGAATATATTGTTTGTGCATACTCTGTTGGGGCAAAGCTTTGTAAAAAAGCATTTTCCCCATCCAGTGCCCAAATATGGCCTTGCGAAGATACTGCAATACTCACCAGACTCCTAAACCACCCAGATATATCTTCGCCACCAATATGACCTGCACCAAAATAAAATATCAACGTACCATCATTGGTAAACACCCAAATAAACCCGTCTGTACTAGCGGCAAAAATATTATCGTATCTGTCTACAACAATATCAGCCACCCACGAAACGGGGATAAAATTTTGGATTGTATTGCGCCCTGCCATGTCATGCCGCCTAATTGCTTCGCCGCCCAACTCGCCTGGGTGCCCCATAGACGCGGTATATACCACACCACGACGGTCGACCGTCACATTAGAAAATGTATGCGGTATACGTGCGGCAAGTCCTTCGCGCTGGCGGTCTGTAAAAAATATATCCTGTAACATTTGTACAAATGTACGCGTAGCTTGGTTGGATGCAAAAAAGCCTAAAAATTCCCCTTCACTAGAAAGCTGAATAATACCGTCAAACACACCCTCGCCAACAATAAACATATTGCCGCGTATATCCACTGCAATACGGTGCGGTGCAAAACGTGTATCTCCAAATGCCATCGCATCCGGCTCTAGATGTGTACGCACATGTACGCCATGTTCGTCAAAGATAAACACTGCCCCTGCAACAGCATCTGCAACATAAAGTACATTGTCCGGTGTTACAAAAACGCCGCGCGGGCTTTGAAAGCCCGTATATGTGACTTCGCGTACCATTTGTTCTGTGCTAATGTCAAACACTACTATGCGCCTGTTGCCTGTATCCGCGATATAAAGCAAATCGTCAGGGCCAAAAACCATGTTTTGTGGATTGTTCATACCCAGATGTGTGATGTTTCGGTAGGGTAGGTACGCGTCTTGAGTACGTACAAGCCAGCCGCGACGGTTCCAACCAAAAGTAAGTACAGTGTTGGACGCGATTGCGGTAAGCGGCGTAAAAACCTGTAACGCTATTAATAGAAGCAATACAAACGCGAATTTTTTATTCATACAATATCTCCGTTCCATAACTCCGTTTAGGATATGCTTCACTATTTGATGCCGGAATGGCTCATTGTGCTCATTACCCGCGACTGTAACGCGATAAATATAATCAAGTTGGGCATAAAAATAATCATACCGGCAGCGGCACCAACCCCTGCCATCATTGGGTTGTCACCAACAGTTAGCGTACCTAGATAAAAAGCGAAAGTACGCAACGTGTCGTCCTCTATAAACATAGTAGAAGCTTCTACCGCACCCCACACCGCCTGGAATGTAAGAATAGCAACAGTAGCAAGCGCAGGTTTTATTAATGGGAAAACAACTTTTTGTAAAATTTTTATCTCCCCAGCCCCGTCAATCTTTGCTGCTTCTATAAGCGAGTCCGGTACATTTGTGTCTACAAATTGCTTCACAAGAAACAGCCCAATGGGCATTGCCAAAAATGGTATTATATGAGCCATAAAATTATTATTTAGCCCCATGTTCATGATAACCAGATACCTTGGGAGCCCAACCGCCGCCGGTACAAACATCAACGCCGCCTGGTTGACACTAAAAAGCCAGCCCTTGGCCTTAAATTTCTTTTTGCTAAGCGCATACGCAGTCATGCCTGTAATAACAATTGTAAGTACAACAGTAATGCCTGTAACAACCACAGTATTTGCAAAAAAACGGCTTATTGGCACCCCAGTACCAGAAGCTACACGCATGATATGCCTAAAATTAGCAAGGGACGGACGCTCTACAATAAACGTAGGTGGGAAACGCTGCAGCTCATCTATGGGCTTGAAAGCATTGCTGACAATGAACATCACGGGCAGCAGCATAAAAACCGCAATAGGAATAAGAATAAAATAAAACTTAACTTGCGAGCGGTGAAACTGCGTAGGGTTTATTTTTGTGCCCTGGAAAGATGAATTCTTCATTATGGTCTCCATTCTAAGAATATGCAAATTGCAACACTAGACATCTCTTTCCCCAAAGAACTTAAAAGTAATTTTTGAGAAAACCCATACCATACATAGTAACACTACCGAAATGGCCGAAGCGTACCCCATCTCGTAGCGTATAAAACCATAGTCGGCAATGTGGTTTGTGATAAGTTGCCCTGCATACTGGGGTGTAGGGTTTGCGCCGCTGAGTGTAACGCCAATTTCCCCAGCGTTAAACGCCCCTACTATTGCCATTACCGCACCAAACAACATAAGCGGCTTAACCGACGGGATTGTGATATAAATAATTTCTTGAAAGCGATTGCGGATCCCATCGATATATGCGGCTTCGTATAGTTCCTCGTTTATGTTTAAAATACCTGCCAACATGGCAAGGAAGCCAACACCCATCGCGCTCCAAAGGCTTACTAGTATCATTATTTCTAGAAAATAATACGGTGACTGTAGAAATTGTATCGGCTGGTCTATGAGATTCCAGTTAAGAAGCAGGGCATTTATATACCCAAACTGGTTGCCAGAGAACACAGTTGTCCATACAACACCCACAAAAACGCCCGGCGCAAGTGCCGGCATATACAAACACAGCGCAAAAATTGTACGAGGAACCCGTTGTATCTGGGAAAGCATCCATGCCATGATAAACGCAATCAAGTACCCACCGGGCCCGACTATAAGCGCAAATGTTACAGTGTTGGGTAAAACATGTTGGAAGAAAATATTATCCTGTGTCAAAAGGGCAATATAGTTTGCAAGACCAGCAAAAGTTGGGGCTTGTACCATGTCAAAGTATGTGAAACTAAGCGTGATAGCAATTGCTATAGGCACAGCTATAAACAACGAAAACAAAATACCATATGGGAGTAGTAAAATAAGTGCGTGCATACCATCTCCCATGGTGCTTAAACGGTCTTTAAAACTTTTTCGCGGCCTTATTGCTTTAACCATTATTAGGTCACCTCACTGGTTGTCTAGCGTTTTCTATTTGTTCGTGTACCCAATCTAGCTCGCGTACTACATATGGTTGGAGCTGGTTCCCGTCCGAATCTATAAAACCAAACTCCATCATCTTGCGCCTAAATTCCCGGTTAATTTCTATGACACGTATGTCTATGGCAACTTGCGCTGGTGTGCCTTCGAATACCATGGTGTTCCAGATATCCGACAAGCGGCGCTCTAGCATATATTGTCCAGGGCTACGCGGCACATCGCGTAGCCACTGCATAGAGTCAAGAATCACGCGTAGGTGATTGTATTCTATCGGGGTTTGTGCAAGTGCGTCCATGTTGGCGGAAAGCCATAGTATGCGGAAGTTGGAAAACAACGAAAAAGCAAAATCGCGCTGTGTTTCTTCGCTCAAATACCATTTCAAAAATTTCCAGCCTTCTTCTGCCATATTTGTGTTGTCAAACATAATTGAGCCAGCACCGTTGGCGATAAAATCACGGCGGATTGTACCGTCATCTTGCATAGTGCCAGGGAAGGGGGCTATATTCCACTGGCCAAGTAGTTCTGGCGCAGCGTACAGCAGTAGCATATATGTCCCTGCATCCATGATGCCTACAGGGTTTTGACCAAAGCGGAACGCGTTAAAAAACGCTGGGACCTGCTCGTCAAGGGCAAATGTCGTAAACAAGTCGCCCAAGAATGTGAGTGCCTGAACAGACTCGGGTTGGTTTATGCCTGTAGAAAGCCCGTCTTGGCTAAATAAGTACCCGCCGTGCTGGTAAATAAGCGGAGATGTTTGAAAGAACCATTTATAACCTACACCAGACGCAATTGGCTTAAAAAAACTCATATCGAAACGCTGCAAAACTGATTGCATAGCTGCAACATCATCCCAAGTGTCTGGTGCGCTTAATCCAAGCGGCCCAAGGATATCTGTACGGTATACCGTAGCTGCAAACCCAATTGTCTCTGGTACAGCAAATACACTGTCATTAAAAATATAAGGGATTAATGTTCCAGGTACAAAGTCACCCATAACGTACCAGAAGTCCTCGAAGCGCGACAAATCATACAGTGCGCCGCGTGCACCCATCTCAAAAGGCATAAAGGCAGGTACGCCTATAGCAACATCTGGGTTTGTACCGGCCGCACGCGACAGGATAAGCCGCCCCACATCAGGCATTGCACTAATATTGACTTGGATACCGGTCTCATATGTGAAGCGCGTATCAATCATCTGCTGTAATATGTCCACGTGTAGATATGAGTAGTTGACCCAAACATTGAGTGCATCTTCATAGTTGCGTACCACAAATTTATCTGATGTATATGTTGCCCATAAATGCTGCACCCCTGCCGAAAGTGACTGCACACGCGGGGCTCGCTCGCGAGGCAAATCGTGAGCGCGCCCTACATAAATAAAGTTAAGCGTCATGCCCACATCTACTAACCCGTCCATACTCACACCTACCATCTGCAAAATAGATGCGTATGGCCCGTTTATCATAGACATCATAAGCGGCAGCTCGTCTGGACGCTCTCGCAAGCGGTTGTTTAGTGATATTGCGGTTATTATGCTATTGGCAACGCTGGAGTTGTCTCCGCGTGGGCTAAAATACCCAAGCTGCGAAACAATATCACGGAAAATTACGTCATATGCATCTAAGTAATACGCCAAATTGGGGATGTATCTGGTTAGCCGCCATGTGCGATTTCTGTCAATTTCGCGCCCTGTTACCCTTCGTATTTCTAGGGCGAGTTGGTTAATATGGTCGGTCAAAAGGCGCAACTGCGATAACTGCAGTGCAATAGGGTCAAGCTCTAGACGTACAGACAGCTCATGTGTCCCTTGTTCAAGATAAAACCATATCGGCTCACCGTTTGTGTCGGCAATAATTTGATTGCGCCAGCGTTCGTCTGCATGTGGTACTAACGCAAAGGCAGCAGCTTCTGCAAAGGGGATTTCACCATTTATACGAACCGAAACAAAAGTAGAAAAATCGTCTTGAGCGGTTATCGCATGCAAAGTAATTGCATAATATCCTGTTTCGGGAATGTCCAAGTCAAAGAAAATTTCGTCACCGGCTCTGCTCATATTGGCAACATTAATAACCCTATCTACAGGGTGAAAGGGGTAGAGGCTAACATTGCGCAAGCCTTGAAGCTGGACAAATGCTGAGTTTTTATATGTGTAGTCTGTTGCGTTAATATATATCAACTCGCCTGATGTGCGCCCAGTGGGCGGTGTGTACGCAGGCAAAACTCTTTCTGAATAAACTGTCATATTACCAACTCGCAAAACACGCGAAGTTTCGTTGCGTACCTCTATTGTATTAGTACCGGCTTCCAGTCTAAAAAGTAGTGGCTGTGCCGTCCCAAACCCAGCGTCATACAGCTTAACGCGATGCGGCCCAGGCAACCTGGTTTGCGAGGGTATAACTTCGTCACCAAACCTGTTTACGGGGAAAATTTTTGATTCGTCTTGCCAAAACACAGGTAGTACTATTGTAGCGGCTTCGTCGAACTGCCGCTCGCCATTAATACGTATAGATACAGTTAGATTTGTCACGGTTTCTGGTGGCAAGTCGTATTCTAGCATTAGCGAGTACAGCCCTGTTGTGGGGACGTCTATAGTGTAGATTACATAATCATCTTCGTTGATTTCTGCTTCTTGTATAATTTCTTGCATAAACTCATGCGTTTGCCCTCGCAAGTCTGTGTTAGCCGCCAAAAAGTCCATGTATTGGAAGCGGGGGTTGTGTAGTGAGCTTTGCAAAAACGCCATTGCGTTGCTAACTTCCTCACGCGAAGGCTCAGTTAAGTCGACCCTGCTAGGGAAGAAAAGAAAAAAACCGACTACAACAATAAGTACAACAACCAAAAGCCCCTGGAAAAACAATCTTACCGTCATTTTGCGAACTCCTTACTCACACTAATGCTTGCTTAAGATTAGTGTCACGTTAAAAGGTCATGGGAAGGGAAATAATCCCTTATCCCATGACCTCTAGACAACTTACATATAAGTTATGAGTTGATGCAAATTAATGATGAGTCACTTCAAATCTTGGTTGTACTGGGTAGAAGCGCCCAATAGCGCCGCTTAGGTCTTCAAATGCCTGTGCCCAACGCTCGTTGATTACGCGGTCCCATTCTGGCATTAGTGAAATTGCTAGGTCTACCCATTGTGGCTCGTGCTCTGGTGCGCCTGTTGTAGCCTCTGTGTGGCGGCTGCCCCACTCGTGCCATATTGCACGGCGCCCACCTTCAAACTCATGCGTCCATGGGAACGACTTGTCTGAAACTTCCCAGAACTGCCCTTGCTCCCATAGCTCCATAACTCTTTGCCAGCCTGGCATAAGTGATGCATCCATGAAGCGTGCGCGTGCAGGGTCACGGCCCCAAATTTCCATTTGGTCATAGAACGGTTGACCTGTTACAAAGCTCATAGATGGGTTGAGCGCGGTACGAGATGCACCTGCAGAGTCATACCATATTTGGTCTTGGCGTACTTCGAACGAACGGGTGTTGCCAGTAAGGAATACAACAAATTCCCATGCCATACGTAGCTGCAGTTCTTGCTCTGGAGTCATAACGCCAGTGCCGCCGGCATAGTTGTGAATTGCCATTGGGTCAAGCACAACGCCAATGTGGTTGCCCACATGTGCAGTTGAAGGACGTGGGAAGATATCCCAGTCTGGTGATTCTACTGCCATACCGCCGCCTTCGATGGCTGCATAACCCATCATATATGAGTTAACATTGAGTGTTAGTGATGAGCCTCTGGCAAAGAAGAACCATGACCACCAACCATTTGCAGCCATAAACTCGTCTGAAATATTGCCGGAGTTGCGTTGGTTCCACATTGCGTGAGGGACAATGCGTGCAACATCACGTATAAATTCGCGGTTGGCTTCGGTGTCGATGTTTACGAAAGGATCATTGGGGCCACGGTTTACTAGCTGATACTGGATATCACGTGTACCTGTGTTCATGATATTCCATGGGGGGCTAAGGCTTCCGTACCATTCTTCTACAGAATGATGGCTTACAAATGCCAGGTATTGTTCCCATGTCCAGTTAATTGGTGGGATGTCTATGTTGTTTTGGTTTGCTAGGTCGCGGTTTACAAAAACGCCTGCAGGTATCATGTACTGTGGCATCGCAAACTGGCGGCCTTCGAAGTTCATCATCCCCATAATGGATGAATTAAATTGTTGGAATCTTGGGTCATCTTCAAACACGCTAAGATCTGCCACTTGACCGCGCATGATATCACCAACAAGGTCTGTAACTGTGAAGATGTCTGGGCGTAGACCGTGCTCGATGTAAAAATTTTCGCGGTGTTGTTCCCATGGGGTGTAGTCCCTGTCTGGATCGCCAGATTGTGAGAACAAATTGATTCTAATATTTGGGAACATGGTGTTAAATTCCCTGGCTACTGCGTGGATTGCGGCAACGTTAATACCGCCTAATTCGTCTCCCGGGATGATACGTCCGCCGATGTCACGATGAAGGGAGTCATCGCCGCCCCACATCATAATCGTGAGTTCGCCTGCTGTATCAGCCGGTAAACCCCTGAAACTTTGTGCATCAACAGGCCCTACTGCCGGATCTGCGGCATCATTTCCTGTTGTATCTTGGGCGCCTTGGTCGCCTGTTACTGTGGATGTGTCATCTGGTGTGGTGGTTGTGTCGTCGCCGCCGTTGCCGCATGCGGCAAACGCTAAGGTGAACATTGCTAGGGCAAAAACCAGAATTGCAGCACGTAACTTGTTTTTAAAGTTCATAAGCTTTCCTCCTCAAAGTCTGTTGCTGTAGTAAAAATAACACGCATGTAACACAATTGCAATATAATTTTGACAAATTTCACAAAAATATATTTTTGTGACCTTGGCGCGCTTTGCATATGCCCAATTTTTCTGGTAATCTTGCACTTGACTTTAGGGGTGTTTATTTGGAGGTGTATGATGATGAAACAATATGTAATGAGTATGTTTTTGTCACCAAAAGTAAAAAGCCGCAAATATCTTATAGTGGGCTTTTTTCTTTTGCTGTTATTACTGCTTACTGGGTGTACAGCAGACCCAGAGCCACAGCCGCATGAACCTGACCCGGACATGTGGCGGCTTATATGGAGCGATGAGTTCGATGGAAACCAGTTAGACTTAAGTGTATGGGAAATAATGACGGGCACAGGCGCAGCACATGGGCTAACAGGCTGGGGTAACTACGAAGCGCAGTATTACCATGCGGACAATATAACCGTAAGCGATGGGTTTTTGCGTATAGAGGCCAGACACGAAACACGCTCTAGCCCAGGTGAGGGTAGGCGAAGCTACACGTCGGGCAGGATCCGTTCTACGGGGACGCCAGGATATGGGGATGGCATTTCTGTCTTATATGGCCGTATAGAAGCGCGGATAAAATTGCCGGTGGGTTATGGACTATGGCCAGCCTTTTGGATGCTGCCTACAAACTCGCCATATGGCGGGTGGCCTGTTGGCGGCGAAATAGACATTATGGAAGGCATGGGGCGCCGCCCATACCGCAGTACATCTGCTATCCATTTTGGAAGGTCATGGCCAAATAATACACACACCCATGCGGCGTTTGACTTCCCGGACGGGCAAAGTATTGCGGACTTTAATGTATACGCCATCGAGTGGGAGCCGGGTGAAATACGATGGTTTGTTAACGAGTATCATTTTTGGACGCAAACAAGCTGGTGGACACGGCATAGCAACAATGCTGCGAACTTTATGAACCCGGCACCTTTTGACCAGCCATTTCATATTTTATTGAACCTTGCTATTGGCGGGTGGTTTGACCCCACAGGCACAGACAATCTTGACTCAAGTATCTTCCCGGTAGCTATGTATGTAGATTATGTACGTGTATATGAAATGGTTGGGCGCGAAATGAACATGTTGCCGCCCGCAACAGCGCTAGGTAACAGTGAGTTTGCAAAAGAACCACTACCCACAGGAAACATAATATGGAACGGTGAGTTTAACCAAGGGCCCAATGGCATGATTTTTTGGAATACAGAGCCTAACACAGCAATCATGAGCGTGACTGCACGTGACCCGCAAGAGCATGGGATTAATTTGCCGCCGTTTGTGCGGCAGTTGTCGGTTTCTGGAATAGATGCTACGACTGATGTTGAAGATGTTGCACTGTGGCAGTCGTATGCAATACTAACTAACGGTACGTACAACCTTGCTTTTGATGCGAGTGCAGAGTCTGCAAGGACAATAGAAGTGCGGTTGGTTGATATGGATGGGATAGTGCATTTTAATCATATTTTTGACTTAGGCCATGAAACACAGAGATACATGGTGAGTTTTGATTTGCACGGCCTTGATGACGGAACTGCTATGCAAGTTCACTTTCTTTTTGGAGGACATAGTGCAGATGTTTTGCTTAGTGGTGTTGAGTTGATGGTGGAATGAGTTTAATTTGTGCATTGCAACTACCGACCCAACTTTTTTCCTTTCTTCGCGTCTTATTTATGAAAGGAGGGGAGCAAAGTGGACGTGTTTATGCAGTTACTAGACTCATGCTATGCCAAGGTGTTCTATCACACCTTAAAACAAGTAAAAAACAATCACGATAGCGCGGATATTACACAAAACACATTTTTCAAGGCATTTATTCACTACAAGAAAGTTAGGAACCTTGCATCACTAGAACCATGGCTGTTTACCATATGCAACAATGAGATAAAACAGTTTTATCGTGATCGTGATAAAGCAATGCCGCTAGTAGAATCACAAACCAGTAGTAAATATGACGAGCTGTATGCTGCTATTGACTTGCTATCTGACATACAGCGCCAAGTTGTGCTACTAAAATATTTTGGCGGATATACGATGCAGGAGTTGGCGATTGTCTTGTCTTTAAGCCCTGCCACTGTCAAAAGTAGGCTTTACGAAGCCCGTCAAACTTTGAAGCGGCACATAAACACGCCCAGTATGTTGCATCCCCTCCAAAAAGAGAGGAGAAATGCCCTTATGGCAACCTTAAACCTATGTACCATTGGTGCAGAAACCATCCCGTGCATGTCGCTTCATGCACAAAAACAGCTCTTACAGTGTGCTAAAGACAATACGAAGTTTTGCAGCACTGTATTGGCTGAGCTGGCCAACATACCCAGTGGCCAGGCATTTATGGAGGCGTGTGACGGCAAGCTTTCTTATGAGGAGCTGCTGCGTATCCTGGCTTGCTGCGATGATACTTTATTGTACCGCCTTGGCGGCGTATCGTTCCAAACATGGCGCAATGCCACGGGCAACCCGTTGGTAAAAGATATTATGACGCTGTACAAGACCAGCGGTTATGTAGACAGCACAGAGCCAATAATTTATGTAAAATCCATCCGGGATACATGTTTATGGTATAAGAAGTATCTTGACTGGAGCAATGGTAACGATGACAACGACTGCGATGAAGACTGGGAACATGCAACCATAAGCCCCTATGCCCCTGATAACACCCATAATAATTATGGGCATTTTAAAGGATTTCATTTGCGCAGTAGCAGTACTGGTAGTGATGAGATATCAAATTGCGGTTTATTTGTTTTTGTAAGCGGGCTAGAAGGTTTGCATAAAGACATTGTTAATAGAGGCTGGGACAAAATAAGTGTGATATCGTCCAACGGGTGGGGCACGAAATCGTTTAAACTAGCTGATTTGAATGGGTTTGTGATTGAATTTTGCGAGTGGGAATGTTAATAGTTAACGCGAAATAATGCGAAATTAAAGCAAGGGGCTGTCTCGTGAAGCCCCGAAAAAAAAGAGAGCGGCGCAAAGCGCCCAGCTCTCTTTTTTTGTTGTAAAATCAGTTTATGCTGAACCAACTACAACGCGAAAATCATACCCTAAACCA
>Ga0123355_10002718_pt1 | contig 25074 bp, 19 predicted proteins | sample TergutEmb28metaG_3_FD_89872 | JGI IMG/M metagenome (GOLD analysis project Ga0123355, IMG submission 89872) | Embiratermes neotenicus P1 segment gut microbial communities from Petit-Saut dam, French Guiana - Emb289 P1 | ecosystem: Host-associated > Arthropoda: Insects > Digestive system > Gut ...
GCAAAATATAAATTTTGTTCGCAATTCCTAATTACAACTATAGCATATATGCGTGTCTTATGCATCCAAAAATAAACAGTACGCTGGATATGTGGATATCGTGTATTTGTATCAAGGTCATTGTCAAAACCCCTGATTTCACTACGACTTTGATACAATTCAAGATGTCTCGGAAACGTAGTTTCGGGGTTTTCTACGTTGCAAGAGTATGATTTGCCACAGAATCAGTGCTAAAAAACGATGTGCTTGCAATAATACCTAGCTTTTGTTTGCATGTACTTGAACACGAAACCAGAACCTTTACACGATTGTATATGTTTCGTGTTAAGGTTAGGTCTCTGAATAACATGCCTATACTATTTAATTGCCTTAATAAAGTGCACCACAACCCAATCTGCGTTTTTAGAAACATCATTCATTCCATCTACACGTAAAACAGGACAATGCAATTCAGTAATCCATTGCTCATGTAATTTGCGTCCAAATTTCGCTACATCCGCTGTTTCATATTTTTCGGCATTAGCCACATAATCACTGTAATCGCCGTGAAAGCGAGTGGACTTGTACATATCGCCTCCTGGAAGAACTCTGCTGCCCCAACGAGTACACTCTCTAACATGGACACGCTCTGCGCAAATATCTGTAGGTGTTGATATAAACACTGCTAAATCAAGTAAAGGCTCAAATTGTTCTCTATCACTAAATATTGTACCTGCTATAACAAAATTAGGATACTTTTGTATGTCATCCATCAATCGTTTGGCTCGCTCTTCTCTTGGGTGGGTGAGTGTTAGTGGTATTGCCGTGTCCCAACGCCAAAGATAATCATCAATGTCTAAATATTGATATTTAAGCCGTTGTGCTACTTCTCTACCAAGTGTAGTAGAACCAGCACCCGATGCACCGAAAATAATAATGCCCATAATCTACTCTCCAACCGCCATACTGGTGTTAATCCACAGAGGTTTTAATCATAATGCCCTTTGCAAGACAGGACTTCAAGGTATCCATCTCTAATGCGGTACACAAAACGATTCACTTCGTCAATCCGCCTACTCCAAAAGCCGCTAAATTCACCTTTTAGCAGCTCAGGCTTTCCGATGCCAGAAAAATTATTGCGTTTTGTGTCCTGCAAAAGCTGATTTAAGCATTGACATTCTTATATCATACTCATCGGCAATATTAATACCTTATTACCGTCAGGATCTTTCAGAATAAGTTCCTTACCGCCATATTCGGTTGAAATTGGAGGGGCAACATCAACGCCTTTTTCTAATATATTTTGATATGTTGCATCAATGTCGTCGCATTTAAATACAAAGGTAACGATTCCTGTATTTGATTTGCCCCATTTGTTTTCATCCCAAATAAATATACGCGTCTGCATAAGGCCAAACCCAATTTCCGTACCATCGTAATTTACATCGTCCGCCGCCGCTTCAGGGCTTTTGTTCGCTAAGGCCGGAATCCCTAGCACTTTGGTATAAAATTGTACCATCGCTTCCGGGTTTTTTGATGATATATTCATTCCACAAAAAGTAGTAATCATGCCTACCCTCCTTATTGAATTAATCCCGCCATCCAAACCCTAATTTTAATTATGTCAATAAATCCGGCCTTTTGGCTTGCGTCCTGGCAAGGGCATGTTCCCTGCGCCACGCCTCAATGTTTCCGTGATGCCCAGATAGCAATACCTCCGGCACGGCACGGTGGCGAAACACTGGCGGCCGTGTGTAGTGTGGGTATTCCAGCAGCCCGTCACTGAAGCTCTCATCTTTATAGGAATCCGCCTTGCCTAAAACCCCCGGCACAAGCCTAGACACAGCATCCATCAGCACAAGGGCTGCCGGTTCGCCGCCGGTTAGCACATAGTCGCCAATGGATATCTCGTCTGTGACAATTTCTTCGATAATGCGCTCATCCAACCCTTCGTAGTGGCCGCAAAGTAGGATAATCTCCTGTTGTGCGGCCATTTCTTCGGCGACTCTTTGGGTGAATACCCGGCCTTGGGGGGATAAATATATAACCAGAGGCAAGCTTGTTTCTGGTATGTTGACATTGGCTAGCTGGATTTCTTCACCTGTTCCGCACTTTCTTTTTTCTATTTTCTCCAGCACATGCTGATATGCATCATAAATAGGCGGGGCCATCATAACCATCCCAGCCCCGCCGCCATATGGCGAGTCATCTACTTGGCCGTGCTTATTCACAGCAAAGTCACGGATGTTTACACAATTGACCTCAATAAAGCCGGAGCGTATCCCCCGGCCCAAAATACTATGGCTTACAGCCTCATTTATCATCTCAGGAAACAGTGTCAGCACATGAAAAATCATAGCTCACGCAGCCCTTCGATTAGGCGTACGGTCATAATCCCGGCCTCTAGTGACACATCCAGCACCACGTCCTTGATAGCAGGTATCATAAAGGCCTTGCCCTCTGGGTCAGTTATGGTGTACACATCGTTGGCCCCGGTGGGAAACACGTCTTTTACAACACCCAGGATAGTGCCATCCTCATCCTTGACACAAAGCCCTATCAAATCCCGCACAAAGTATTCGTCTGTATCCAATGGCAAGGCTTCTTCCGGCGGGATAAGCATCACACCCCGCACCAGTTTTTCTGCGGCATTACGGTCGGCGACACCTTCCAGCCTCACCAGCACCAAGCCCTTATGCTGCCGGGCCAAGGTTAGCTTATACATAGTTTCCTGGCCTTTAGGCAGCCGCACCATCACTTCCTCAAGCAGGCCAAACCTCTCTGGGTCGTCTGTTGTGGGCAGCACCCGCAGCTCGCCGGCTATACCTTGTGGCTTTACAATGATTCCAATTTCAAACCAATTATTCAATCTCTGTCTCCTCTGGCTCTTTAGTTTGATCGGTCTTGCTTTGTTCTACCCGATACTTCTTTTCTGCCTTACTTTTTTGCAAATCCGCTACCATCTTATTCACGCGTCTTTCTTGAGCATCATCAAGCAGACGAGTCAAAAATGAATCAGCAGCAAAAAGAATTAATATTCCATAGTAAACAGAACTGAAATAACTTGTCAGATACCGCAAGATAGGAAAATCCGGGTCTGCTGTAACTAGGGCATTGCATATCAGCATAACAAAATAAAAAAGATACAGCGCAGTCTTAAATGAGGCTCCGCTAAAATAAAAAAGGCCTATTTTTCTTAAAATGCCCGGCTTATCTGTGTCATCTTTGGGCTTAATCCTTACATAAATACGCTCTTCAACCTTGTCCCAAATAACCAAACCCACAATAAGGATCGTGTTCCAAATCGTTGCGTAAAATACATCAAAGTCTGCCACACCCTGATATATCCACAGCGAAAAATAAAAAAATACAAACGCATACCATAAAGCTGATAAGAAATAGGATATCCTTTTTCGAATAACTCTCATGAAATTGAGCCCCCCAAGATATTACTGCAAATCATACAAATCTCGAAAATCATCATTGCCAACACATCGAGGAAAACAGCCTAATGCCACCGATTTTCCACTCGGTTATCGACGTGATTTTCTCAGATTTGTATCAATTGTACACGGCTCGGGCATCATTGCCAAATATTTTTCAAAATCCGTCTTGATGCACATAAGTGTCCCTTCCCGTATAACAGAAGCAGCCGCTGCAGCCGAGGCCATCTGCAGTAGCTTAGCCTCGGCCATAGGTGAGACCGCAGCCACATCTTGTATGCCCCCAGGCACACACATCCCCTGAGAAAGCCCGTACGCCAACCCCGCAACCATTGCATCTCCCGCGCCCTGCACCCCCTTTACAGCTAAATCCAGTGCAGGCACATAATACGCAGATGAATCCGTGACAAGCATCGCCCCATCCGCCCCCATGGACACACAAATCATCCGTATTCCATAGGTCTTTATTAGGTCTTGGCAAAAAGCTGCGATGTCTTCTTTAGCAGAAAGCCTTACCCCAAAGCAGGTTTCTAACTCGTATAAGTTTGGCTTTATACAAAATGGCGGCTTGTCCCCCGAAAGGGCCAGTTTCAGAGCCTCGCCTTCCGCATCCAATATTACGCACCCTGGCCAGGTGGTCTGGCATAGCTGCCGATAAAAATCAGCTGGTACGCCAGCAGGCATACTGCCGCTCAATATCAGAGTAGAGCCAGATGAAGCGTTGATTTTGTTAATAAGCTGCAATAGCGCCTCTTCCGGTACATACGCGCCAGGCTGATTCAACTCAGTCATTGCGCCGCCCATGCTGTCGTACAGCTTTATATTAGTGCGCACCACGCCAGCCACATCAACAAAATCATGGCCTACGCCCCATTCATCCAATGCATCAGTAATAAGATAGCCGTTATCACAATAATTGAAGCCGATACACACTGGGGGTTGCCCCAAGTTTGCAAGAGCAGCACAAACATTAATGCCCTTGCCCGAAGCATAACGCCCAACCTCACGCACCCGGTTTAAGCCACCATACACAAAGCCCGCTACAGAAAGCTGTACATCAATGCTGGGGTTGAGAGACACTACAGTGATACTCATTCACTCACCTATCCTGGGTGATTTTTCTTAAATTATATGTATCATTTATGAGAAAATCAATCGCGACATCAAAAGCGGACGCCAAGGTGTAGTGGCCCCCTTATGCAACGATTATTTTTTCAATCGAAGTAAGAGGGGCCACTATGCATTGCCATGCTGATTGCAACATTACAAGCCCGCAAAACTCATCAAAACGGATTACAAGCTCTCCAAAATTCATCAAAACGGCATCGTATACTCCACATATCGGCAAACATCCGTATGCCGATACCCAAACCGAAACTCCTGAGGTGCAATATCCCAAGTAAGCCGTAAACCATCCCTTACTGTAAACACATCTCCCCTATGCCAGTTTTTCTCTACAGTATCTCTATCAAAATCCCATTCCAGGGCATAAAGTGCTATCTTGTCCCCAGACTCAATAGGGTCATATCCCTTTTGAATCACATGCCCATCCAGATACCGCACCCCTTTTATACGCCCCTGGGGGTAGCGGTGGTTAAACACAACCATGATATCCCCTTCCCTGCCATTGATCTGGGCTGGCACAGCGTAAAGACGGCTTCGGGCCGTGGTGGCAACAGGATACATGCTAACCTGCCTTCCGTTAATACTGGGCCATAACAAATCATCTGCCGGGGTGGCGGTTTGCAGAAGCCCCGCCATTCGGTAACGGTTATGGCTAATGGGCTGCCAAAGCACTAACTCCGACCGCACTGGGGTAGCAGCCGCATTTCGCCCGCGCTGGTTTACAAGGCCGTTGAAAAAGTGATGCAAATACTCAGTATACTCCCCATCCATATCCAAGTCCGAATATGTCCGCAGGGACTGCACCCCTTCCGATTTCCCACCATATACATAAAAAGTGCTTAGCCCATACAAATCCACATCCGAGTTGTGCCGGTTATACACCACGCATCGGTTCAAGGCCCGCCGCAAGGCCAGGCTTTCGCGTGGGAACATATCCATAAGCATAACCGCCATATCCCCGATATCCACCATGTCAGAATAATTATCCCGCGGGCTGCCCTCGCCAAAGGTCTTGGTCACACCGCGGCGCTGGGCCAACTCATGAAAGCCGGGGTTTTCCTGGGACATGATGCTCCCGCTTGCCAGGGCCATCAGCCGTCCCATTGCAGTCATTACAGGTTGCACCCGGGCCAAATCCGTGACGCTAAGGCTTAGAAGCTCGTCACTGTCCGGGCCGTAGAAATCCATAAAAGTGTCCACAATTACTTTGCCCAGGGCAAAGCCGTCCATGCGCGGGTCTTTATTTAGGGCCGACAAAAATACATAATCCCATCCATCTCCCGGCTCCAAATCTTCCGAGGCAATAAGCACATGAGCGTAGTCTGCTGCTATTATGGCCATCTCAATTGTGGCCATTAGGCAGGCATCAAAGCCTAGGAATTCCAGCTTGTTTTCCCGCAGACCTGCCTCTTCAAAAGCCAGTTCCATGTCGTGAAGAGAAAGGCTGGCATCATCGAATTTTTCGTCATGGCCAAAGCCCGCAATAGAGCCGCCGCCATGATCCCACATGATTAAGCCGTATTTGTCTGCCGGATAATTTTTTAGACCATATTGGATAAAATCCCACAAGGTTGCTGGGTTGCCCATGTTTACCTTGCCCAGGCTGGTTATTTCATACAGCCAGCCGTCCGCAATTTCCCAAATAATGCATTCCCCTGCCGGAATTACAGCGTTTTGCCAGCGGTTTGTGCCGCCGGTAAGTATTACTACATTAGCATTGCGGGCATCCAGGCCCGAGTCCAGCATTTCCACCAGGTCGGCGGTGGCGGCGCCGAAGTCGCTTTCCAGGTCGGAGCCGTTCATATAAATCATTATAGTGTAGGGCTTTGGGGTCGGACGGCTTGATGCAGAAGCACATACCGCAAAGACAAACGTCACGATAATTAACAGAGAAAATCTCTTTAAATATTGCATAATCTCACTCCACTGAATTGATTTGCGTGCGCACATGTGGTGTAATATAGGGAATGATGCAGAGCCTACTCGGCATCACAGTAATCCTAGCTGAACACAGCGAAAGGGGAGCACACCATGCTAGACATTGCATATGCATCCATCCACGAATTGCAAAAAGCCTACAAGGAAGGCCATCTGACAGTAAAAGAAGTAGTGCTTTTTCACCTTGCCAGGATTGCAAAAATAGACTCCTGTAAAGGGGGCCTAAAATCCGTTATAGAAATCAATCCAGACGCAATATTCACAGCAGAGGCCCTAGACAGACGCTGGCGTGCAACCAAGGAAATGCCGCCGCTTTTTGGCATTCCAGTTATGGTAAAGGACAACATAGGCACATCTGGCAGGATGCGAACCAGCGCAGGTTCTGTCGCCCTTCTTGATAACTATGCGTTTAACGCGTCAATTATCTGGCCACTCATTGAAGCCGGTGCGGTAATCTTAGGCAAGGCCAACATGACTGAGTTTGCTAACTACATGACCCGGGAAGGAATGCCCAGCGGATACAGCTCCCGAGGCGGCCAAACCATATGCCCATACAATCGTGACCATAACCCAAGCGGCTCAAGCTCCGGTTCGGCTGTGGCTGTTGCAGCGGGGCTGGTCACGGTTTCCCTTGGAACCGAAACCTCTGGGTCAATTATCTCCCCAGCCGGGGTCAATGGCGTTGTTGGCATAAAACCCACATTGGGCCTGGTCAGCCGCGATGGAATCATTCCTATTTCCAGCACCTTTGACACCGCAGGCCCCATGGCCAGGAATGTAACCGATGCGGCGATTTTGCTTGGCCTAATATCTGACATAGCCTACAACGATGAAGCAACCAAGGCCATTCGTGTTAAGAATTGGAAACCTCACTGGGATGATGATGACTACCCTGCGCAGGACTATACGCAATTCCTTGAAGGCGAAAATCTAGAAGGCATAAGAATAGGCCTAAACCGCAAAAAAGAGCTTGCCAACATCCCAGAAGAAGATGAGGCCATAGTCAACTTTGACCAGCTATGCGAAACACTAACAAAAGCAGGGGCAACCCTAATAGACGGACTGGAAATGGAACCCCGCTATGACACCAGGATGACCATAATGCAGCACGAGTTTAAGGCCTGTATAAACCATTATCTATGCCCATACAAAAACACAGACAATATAAAGATGCGCAGCCTAAGAGATATTATAGAATTTAACCAAGCCAATGCAGATGTGGCCCTAAAATACGGCCAAAGCTTGCTGCTGGACGCCGAAAATAAAGCCTCCGGCAACCTGACAGAACCCGCCTATCTGGAAGCCCTATTGGAAAGAGAGAAAGCCATCACAGAAATGGATGCTCTCTTCGAAACCCACAACCTGGACGTACTGCTGGGCGATACCTTTGTATATATCGCGCCATTTACCGGCTTCCCTAGTATGACTATCCCAACCGGGCAACGGAAAGACAGTAACATGCCACTGCACGCAAGCTTCACGGCAAAGCGCATGGATGAAGGCAAGATGATAAAGGTGGCATATATTCTTGAGAAGCTGCTAAATGTGAGTATAAAGCCGGAAATAGGTCACTAAATGCTCTGCCTCAAAATACTGACCCAAAGCACCTAAACCGTAGAAGTCACCCCCACCCTCGAAAGATTCATCAAGACTGTGGGGGTGAGCTACTGTCCTACGGTGATTTCGAATTAATTTGCTATATTAATCAATGGTTTCCTTAATGCATCCCCATGCCATGGGATGGCTGGCTGCTGGTGAGGGCCGTCTTTACGGTGTTTAAATCCTGCTGAGTCGCCGGTGGCGAGCAAGTGTAATAGCCCTTTTGCTCTGCTATTTTGTATAAATCATACTGGAATTTTTCATCGCCATCTCGCATCTGCTGAAAGGTTTGGCGCAGATTTGGACAGGCTGTTTCACTTATAAAGGTAGCATAATGGGATAGGCTGGATTTTACGCCGCTTAGTACGTCCAACACTATGTCTTTTTCTTGCATGGCAATTCTCCTTTAGGATAGATTTTACAACATCTGTAGCAGTTTGTTAGCGGCCTGGTTGGCCTGTGTGGAAGCTTGTGAAAACATTTGCTTTAGCTGTGGGTCCTGCACTTGATTGGAATAATCGCTAAGTTTGTGTGCGGCAAGCTGGTGGCCTGGTACAACTTCGCGTATCCAATTAAGCTCTGACTGTTTAAGTCCTGGCATGGTTTTGCCCCTTTCTAGAGTATTTGCTTTTAGTTTTGCTGGAATGAGAAAAATTATGCATCTATAATATGCATCTATAAACGGAGGCGACATAATGGAAAAAGGCATAGGCATATTTGGTAAGAAATATGAGTTTGGATACAAAAACGAAACCCATGCACCAGGGTCTGTGGTTAGAGCCTTGTTCGCGGAAATGATAAAACTGGACGATGCTTCGGCTGATTATTTGTATAACTCCTATACAGATTTATCGGCCCGGTATAAAAAAGGCAGTAGGGTGACTCTTGAAAAAATCGCCGAAAAGCTAAAGAGTGAAACAGACTCGACAACGGTTGACAACATAATAGATTATTGCAGAAACATTGCCATAAGCTGCGATACCAGCTCAGAAGATTTTATTTATGGCGGGACAGAAGAGGATGTCATTGAGAGAACATCCTACTGGTGTACAGATATTGCACGTGTTGCCTGCGTTCTGTTTCAGATTGCAGGGCTTCCGGCGCGCATTATCGTTACAGTCAACACTAATTTCCCATATTGTGGACATATGGTTACAGAAGTGTTTTATTGTGGAAAGTGGTGCGCCACTGACCCCAATGCCGGAGTCGTGTTTAGGCACGAAGACGGCACACCTGCTTCCGTATGGGATGTGCATAATAATTATTGTATAGCGAACATGGCATATAAAAAGAAAGACCCAAGCGGCTTGGAAGGCAACGGGATATTCTTCCCGCCAGGAGAGCAGTTTGAGTCGGTTGGGATTGTGAATTATTACGTTGACGACATGGAAAAATACAGCTATGAAACAAGTGGTACAAACGAGTTCTATAGAAAGATATTGGTGAACGCAGGCGAAAAATGGGCCGATGGTCTTAGGTGGCTGCACGGTGAGGAGTCTTTATAGATATCTACGCTGTCTAACAGCCTCATACAGCAATACCCCGCCGGCAACAGAAGCATTGAGAGACTCCACATCCCTAACCATTGGCAACCGCACCAGTGTATCTGCCATGGCCGATGCTTCAGTGGTCAGCCCATGTGATTCATTCCCTACCAGCCAGCAGAAAGCCCTGCGTAAATCCAAATCATAAGGCAAAACATCCCCTCCAAGATGTGCGGCGTATATTGCATATCCGGCCTGCTTCAGCTGAGGCATCGTCTCCGCTAACACCGCATCTGCTACAATAGGCAGCCTAAGCACAGCCCCAGCGGCGGCGCGCAGCACTTTGGGGTTGTATATATCCCCGCTGCCTTGACTTAGGATTACCCCAGTTGCTCCGGCGGCGGCGGCTGTTCTTATTAGTGTGCCAATGTTTCCCGGGTCGTTTAGGTTTTCGCCTATCAAGAAAAAATCTTCATCTGTATGCCCTATAAGCTGGCCCAACTGCCAGCTTTTTTGTTTCACAACCGCAATAATCCCTTGAGGAGTAACAGTATCCGCAAGGCCATCGAATATGCTATCCCGCACAACTTCCATAGGTGCACGATTTTTGTACTCGCCTAAATCCCGCTCATTAGCATACCGCTGGGCCAATACATACTGCTGGATTTCCCAGTCAATAGGGATTTCGCGCACAAAGGTTTCGCCCTCTACCATAAAAAAGCCTGTTTCGCTGCGGCCTTTCTTTGACTTAAGACTTTTTATTTCGCGCAATTTGCTCATGACTCACCTCAATATGGTATTATAACCACTGCGATTATATCAAAAGATGCAGCGATGTGAGTAAAGTTGCATCGAAAATTCTCGGGCCAAATGGGCGCAGGCCCACCCGCGATTCCTGGAGGACATTATGACACATAACCCTATTATCACAAAGGTAGCTAATAACTGCGACGCCCTTTCTCAGTGGCTGGTAATGGCCGGGCATACAAATATCCTGGCGGTAGCAGATGAAAACACTTCCCCCTTTGCTAAGGAAATCATAGGAAACCTAAGCACCGCCCAGCTTCTGACTCTCTCCCCTACCCCAGGCAACCAAGACTTGGTTCCTGACGAAACTGCCATTGGCAAAATATTTATTGCAGCAGCCCCATATCAGGCCAACCCTGCCTCCAGCGCCCTCCTTGCCGTAGGCTCCGGCACAATTGGCGACTTGGTGCGGTATGTTTCATCCCGCTTGGGGCTAACATACTATATAGTAGCCACGGCGGCGTCCATGGACGGTTACACTTCCACGGTTACCGCCCCTATGGTAGACGGCCTAAAGCAGACCTACCCCGCAGATGCTGCCGCAGGGGTAATTGCTGTCCCGGCAATTTTCGAAACCGCCCCAGGCATCCTAACCGCCGCAGGTTTTGGGGATATTATGGGCAAGTATACAAGCGTAGTGGATTGGGAAATGGAAGGCCGTATTTACCCTCAAGCTGATGATTTTTGCCAGGATCTTGCTAACGAGATGCGCAAGATTACAGAGGATTGCTTCAACGCCAAGACCCCAGCATCTATAATGGATGCCCTAATAGATTCCGGCTTAGTGATGCAAAAAGCCGGGCATTCGCGGCCCGCTGCCGGTGCAGAGCATCATCTATCACACTTTTGGGAAATGATGGCCCTTATGAAAGGCCATACCCCGGCACTACATGGAGCAAAGGTGGGAATGGCGACCTTGGCCGTACTGCAGGCCCAAGAATGGCTGCTTGAAGAAAATATAACCGAGGAAATCTGGGCTAAAGCCGAGGAAGCCGCTGTAAGCTTTGATGCTAGTTCATGGAAGGAAGAACTACGCCGCTTATATGCCCATGCCACAGATGAAGTGCTGGCCCTTTGGCCAGACGAGACACCAGAAACCCGGCTGGCGCTGGTGAAAGCAATGCAGGAAAACTGGGGCAGCTTGCGGATAATCTTGTCTCAAAATGTAGGCCTTAAGCCAAAAATAAAGTCGGCTATTGCCGATATGGGCGGCCCAGTTACTCCGCAAGAGCTTGAGGTTTGCCGGGATACCTTTGTTGCCGGTGTGCTTCACGCTAACCGGCTGCGGCGGCGGTTTTCCACTATGCGTATGCTGGACTTACTTGGGTTGCTGCCACAGTATGCGGAAAGACTGGCGGCACAATTCTTTGTGTGATTGCATGAACGCAATGCGCAAAAATGGGCCGCAATTATAGCCCGCAGCCCAGTAAATATGCGGTCGAAAAAGGTATGTCAAAAGTATCAAAACAGGCTATGTATGCAGCTTAAATACCGTCACGCACTTTAATTTTAATTGGCATACCATGCCCTTAACCATTCAAATATTCCAGGTGATATAAACATGACCGCATCCAACAATGAACTCAACAAAGAAGCCATCTTCAGTGATGAAACCCAGCAATTCGTAACCCCATATGACCCATCTCCCGGCGACTTGGTTCACATACGCCTACGCACAGCCAAAAACAATATAGACAGCGCCCGGCTATATATCCGTGGCGCAAGCGAGACGGCCCGCCCCATGAGCAAAACCTCTTCAGACACCATTTTCGATTACTACACCGCATCAATCCCCGCCACAAAGGAGCCCATCCGCTACTACTTCGCCGTATTACGTGATGAGGAAATTTTCTACTACAACAAAGGCGGGCTACACACAAGCCCTGACCCAGCCTATCATTTCCGCCTAGCTTCAGGGATAAAAGTCCCCGAATGGGCCCGTGGCGCGGTTATGTATCACATATTCGTAGACCGCTTCTACAATGGAGACCTCACCAACGATGTGGTCAATCACGAGTATCTGTACTTAGGAGTAACCGCCAAATCCACCCTATGGGACAGCGATGTCCAATCCCTGGATGTTGCCAATTTCCGCGGCGGCGATCTTCGGGGCATCATGGAGAAAATGGGGTATCTGAAGTCCTTGGGGGTAGAGGTGCTCTTCCTTTCCCCTATTTTTGTATCCCCCAGCAATCACAAATACGACATCCAGGACTACGACAATGTAGACCCTCATTTTGGCGTAATCACAGACGATGGTGGCGAAGCCCTGCGTTTCGAGAAAGCTCATAACCGCCACGCCACAAAATACCGTCACCGCACTGCCAGCAACGCCAATTTGGAAGCCAGCAACGCCCTAATGGCCGAGTTTATCCAAGCCGCCCACAATCATGGTATGCGGGTAATCCTGGACGGGGTGTTCAACCACTGCGGCTGCTTCAACAAGTGGATGGACAGCCAAAGCTTTTACAAGGAAGCAGGTTATCCCACCGGTGCGATTCATAGCCCGGAAAGCCCTTACCGGGATTATTTTGTGTGGGATGAAAATGACAGCTACCACGGCTGGTGGGAAAACACCAACCATCCAAAGCTAAACTACGAGGATTCCAAAGAGCTGTGGCAATATGTATTGGACATTGCACAGAAGTGGGTATCTCCGCCTTACAACGCCGATGGATGGCGCTTAGACGTGGCGGCAGATTTGGGCCGCAGCCCGGCAATAAATCACGAATTTTGGCAGCATTTTAGAAAGGCTGTAAAAACCGCAAATCCCGAGGCCATAATACTGGCAGAGCACTACGGCGATGCATCTCCATGGCTATGCGGCGATGAGTGGGACACCATCATGAACTACGATGCATTTATGGAGCCCATTACCTGGTTCCTAACCGGAGTAAACAAGCACAGCGATGAGTCCCGGCCTTATTTGAAAAACAACGCAATGGCATTCGAAAACGCAATGCGTTACCACATGACTAAATTAAACATCCACGCCCTACAAACCTCAATGAATCAGCTTTCCAACCACGACCATTCACGTTTCCTTACCCGCACAAATGGGGCCACCGGACGGCTGCAAACCGTAGGGCCACGGGCAGCAGAAGCCGGGGTCAACCGTAATATCCTTATGGAAGCCATAGTATTCCAGATGACCTGGCCCGGCGCACCCACCATATATTACGGCGATGAAGCCGGGGTCATGGGCTGGACAGACCCAGACAGCCGCCGCACTTTCCCGTGGGGCAAGGAGGATGCCACCCTCATAGAGCTACACCGCGGGCTTATTGCGCTACGTCAGGAATACCCGGTGCTAAAGGGCGGTTCTGTAGAGTTTTTGTGGAATAACTGCGGATTTATTTCCTATGGGCGCTGGGATGATAAGCAGAAGATTGCTGTGGCAATAAATAATAATGCCAAGCCCATTGAGGTTGTTTTACCCGTCTGGAAGCTTGGCGTATTTGGCAGTCAGATGATGCGGCTTATTGTTACTTGTGATGATGGATTTTGCCAGGATCATGTATGGTATCCCGTTAATCAAGGGGAGCTTAGGATTGCAGTTCCTGGTTATGGGGCTGTGGTTTTGGGATGAAGAGTGGCTTGGGCAAGTGGCCCCTGCTGTAGCCCCCTACTCAATCAATGACTTCATATGCGGCTGTTTATAACATACCCCCATCAAAAGCACAGCAATAAACACATTCACAGCACTATTCAAAAGCGCTACCACCGCCCGGGGCAGCCAAATATACATAAAAGGAAATGCACTCCAAGCAGGCACAGCCACGGCCCACATCAGCACAGAATTTGCAGTATTTATCAGCAAACTAACCAATATTATCGTCAAGGCCAAAGGCATAATACTGCCATTCCATGGCGCACAAAGGATAGCCGCCATCTTAGCAAATCTGGCCCTTACCCCGATTACATCATCAGGGATACCTTCATCTGCCTGCCATAGAGGAGGTTCTGCATTTTCGTAGTTCCTATATTTCTCATCCTTCTCATGAGGACGATATTTATCATCTTTCTCCAGTCGTTTTGTCAAAAAGAAATCTATCCCCAATAGCACAATACCCAATACCCCGGCCCCGAGTGGGGCATAGGCAGTTTCTGCTATCCTGCCGGCCAACTGCACATCCGGCTCACGAGTATTCTGGGTGCGAGATATAACCAACCGGCTGATATAGTTCATCTGAGATGTATCAACAGCCGTAGGGTCTTCAATGTCATCATAAAAACTGCGGGTAATACCCTCTTGTTGCAGCTGCATCATACTAAAGCTGCCAAAGGCCAAAAAGGCTATTGTCAGTGCGACAACAACACCCCGCGTACTAAACGGGCTACGGCCTCTAAGCAGCCGCCATGCCCAGCCCCGGATAAAACCACCTACAGCCATGATAATAGTCATCTGCCAAAGCCAAGCCCCCATTGGGCGCATAAAGTGACCAAGCAAGTCTCCAAGGCCAGAGGCCACAGCCCCATACCATGGGCCAAATAAAATAGCAGGCATAATGGTAAACACACCATGTATCCCCACCCGAGCCCCGTTTGTGCCAAAAAGGGTCACATATCCTGATGCCGTCATCCGCAGCACAAGAGAAATTGCCAGAAATACCCCAGTTGCAACCAATCGCCGCAGATGGATTCCTGACTTTGTTATATTGCGGCGCAGTACTATTTCTGACACTTACATCATCCCCTAAAAGTATTTCAGTCCGTATTCCGCTTGATTATACGCATAACAAAACTCAATTCCTGCATCCTGAACACCGCACAACCGCCAATATACAAAGCAGCCCCCGCCACAGCAGGCAATCCCACCTGCAAAATCAAGTGACTATCACCCAATCGCCCCAGCACAAGCCTAACCACATAAAACATTACCACAGCCAGCAGCGCCATCTTACCAATGTCCGACAACAGCTCACGAGGCCATGCAAGATACCCCTTGCGGGTAAGTATAACCACCATTACCCCCGAGCCAAGACTGATACCAATAGCACTTGCCAAAGCAGGCCCGGCAATCTCCAGCCCAAGCAGGGCAAAGCTCAAAACCGCATTGACTCCAATAGCCACAACAGCAGCAATAAGAGGCGTTCGTCCATCCTTTTGTGCAAAGCAAGCCCGGCACAAAATCACCTGAAGCCCATATCCCAAAATCCCGATAGAAAAGAAAAACAGCGCAGTACCAGTAATTCCAACCGCCACATCATCAAACAACCCGCCCCCAAAAACCAAGCCCACTAAAGGCTGGCTAAGGGCCATCAATCCAAGGGTCAGCGGTAGTAAAAAGAAAAACAACACCCTTACTGTCTCACCCAAGCTGGCATTAAACCCAGCCCTATCCAAAGTGGCGGCCTGACGTGACAGCTTAGGGAAAATAATATTGGCCACAGAAAGTATAAACACACCGCTGACAATAGTATAAAGGGTATAAGCATATTGAAGCGGAGGCACACTGCCACCGTATAAACTTCCAGTAGCAATCAAGTTAATCTGAAAATTAACCGGTAGCATCCAAGAAGCAGCAAGCACCGGTAAAGTAAGGGCCCCAATCTCCCGCAGCCCTGGATCCTTCAAGTCAATCCGAAACCGAAACCGAAACTTATGCCGCACAAGCCAAGGCACTTGGATAACCGCCTGCATGGCCCACCCAATCAAAAACGCTACAGCAAGGCCCCGTATCCCAAACATTTCAACAAAGAAAAAGTAATAAATCAAAATCACACCGTTGGAGACAACACTCATAGCCGCAGGCAGCCGGAACTCCCCAAGAGACTGCAATATTCCCGTAAAAGAAAATGCCAGGCCACTAAGAATCATAAGGGGAAACATATACCGCAAAAGTTCTACCCCAAGCCGGCGGGTCTCAAAATCCACAGCATCTACATAGCAATAAGGTAACCCAAAAGGCGCATCTGAAGAAAACACATCCGGCAAAAGTACATACACAAAGTTATACAATGGCCCGGCAAAAAGCACCGCAATCAAAGTTACAACCCCCAATAAAACCATGGACACGCTAATAAAAAGAGAGGCTAAGTCAAATGCCTCTCTCTTCCCCTTGGTTTCAAGCCGGGCAGTAAAAACCGGGATAAAACTGGCAGACAAAGCCGCCGCAAACATAATATCCAGGAAATTACGAGGCAATGCACCGGCCTGCACAAAGGCGATACCCTCCGGGGTTTCTGCCCCAAAATGCACCGCCTGCATACGGTCACGAAGCAACCCCAGCACCTTACCAATCACCATAATACACATCATGACAAAAACGGTATGGGCCGGGCGGGCATCTGCCTTTGCTATATCTTGTTTATACTCAGTATCTGCCACTGCTTTATCACTCTCAGACTTAGAACCTGTTTCTTTATGGCTCAGATTATCTATCAATCAGCCCACCAAATATCGCTGCCATGGGTACGGAAATGGATATATTCACTATCACGTGCAAGATTTATATATCGAATGCCATCACGGACACTAACTGCAGTTGCCACGCCGGTAGCCGACACAACAAAGACATTACGCCCCTCATCTCGCAGTCTCCCCAAAGCCTCATGGAACAAGTCAAACTCCACACTATGACGGAAGCCACGTAAAGGATCGTCATCCATCAGTATAACCACATGAGAGGGGTTGGTAGACCTGATATCCGCTAAAAACTGCCCCCACTGTTCCGGCCCAAGCCTGCGGCCATACAAAGTCATGGTGGTTACCGCAAAAGGCCCTTGGTAGGTCGCGTAATACTCTACATCGTAACCCAAGTACGGCAAGGCGAAGCTGAAATTGTTGCCGGCAGGGATGCCGGTAAAGCTTCTGTCCGCCCACAGCCAGTCTCTAAATACCTGTCCTTGGGGCACATTTACCGGCGCAGGCGGCGCAACAATAGTCTCTAACCTACCAAACAGCAGGCTGTGCTGGGACGCTTCCGCCGATCTAAGGGCCACGGCATAAATCCTATCCAGCACAAAGGGGCCTTGCGCACCTGCTGGCATGGTAGCAGTCAATGACTGCCAGCCATCAAAATCCACGCTGTTGGCAAAATCAATATTATGATGCCGTCCAGCACCATCGCGAACCCGTGCTCTCAGCCAGTGACCGGAGCCATTGCCCCGCATTTCCAGGTTAAGGGCAATAGTGCCAGCCGGCAATGCAATACCAGGATAAAAAGCCAAATGAGCGGCCTGAGTTACATTACTTTCAATAAAATCATAGTCAAGACGGATATTTGTAGACTCAAAACTTACGCCACCGGTGACATATGTCGCGGGATACCCCACAAAGCTACGCTCCACTCCAAGGATATCCGCAGCCCGAGGGCTACCACCGATAGTCACAGAGATAGAGGTAAAAATATCTTCCACATAAGCAAGGATATAACCCGACCCATATCCGGCAGTAAATACACCATTGTAAATAGTGCCCAGCTCCGGCGGCTCCACAACAAACTCCGTAATCCTAGACACAGGTATATAAGGCACAGTATTGCCGTCAGTGGCTACCCCAGAAAAACGCAGATTTACTTGCTGCCCTGCACCAAATAAAGCAATAGAAGCCGGGTTTGCATTAAGCTGTGCCAAAGCCGGAACATGTACATAAATCTCAGTAGGCTCAAAGGTTCGGGAATCAAACACACCCAAGGCATTAATAACCCGCCGCTGAGCCCCATCAGATGGCGTATTCACTACAGAATACCTACCATCAGGCTGCCTCACAGCCATAGTAGAAGAGCCGCCGCCATCAAAGTGCATGGCATCCCAAGCCCCAAACTCCCGCAGCAAAGCCGCCATATCGCTATTGGTGGCCCCAATAGAATGGTTGCGCCCATCCGCCACCATAAGAATCATATAATTGCCGTCACGGGTAGTGCCCACCGCCGACCTTGGATGCCTGGCATTTGGCGCAACTCCACTGCCATAAACAGTCTGCCCGGCAGCTAAAATAGTCCCACCGCCACCGATAGCCATCTGTATACGGGAAAAATCTATGCCTAAGTTATTACCCACATGCAAATGGGCACTTTCTCCAACATTGAACAAATGCCTGTGGGACCCATACATATTATAAGGAAGCACTACAACGTATCCATTAGAAGGCACAACCACCATACCTCGTGTAATCTGAGTAATAGAGTTATTTTGCACCACAATTTTAGTCAGGTTGCTAAACCGCTCCATAAGGGGCAAGGTGTTTGGCATCAACTGCCTGTCCACTATAACCGGAAAGTCAAGGCCAGCACCGATTACATTAAAGGATGCAATATCAACATTGCGTACCCCATTATTGTAAAACCGGATATCTGCCTGCATATAGTCAAAGAATGGGTTGTTGTTGGAATCCAGGAAAAACGCAGCAAACTCGTTGCGGCTGTAGTTGGTGTAGGCATTAAGTCCAATAAGCTGCCCATCCATAGCCATAGGCCCAAAATGCACTGAATACAAACTGGCCATCCCAAAGAAGTCTGCGTTGATACCAGCAACAGCTCCAGCATCTGATAGCAGGTTGGTTGTGGTCTCCCTAAGGCCGTGTTCGCGCTGGCTTGTAACCGGGCCAATATAGAGATAGGAATCATTTAGCGGCACTGTCAACACATGTATGTCCAAAATCCCGTTGCCAGTCATTCGTATTACACGTTCATATTCAACCCCTGGATGGGGGGTGTCGGAGATTCTGTGTTCGAACAGTACATCGGCATGGGCCAGTGCCTGGGTAGAAACAAAAAATACCATGGCCAAAATAATTGCGCCCATGGTATGTAATAACATTTTAACTAGATTTGTCCTTCTCATTCGCATTGCTCCTCTCATGTGAACCAGAAATTGCCCGCATTGTGTAGTTTGCACAAAATATCGCGTCAACATGTGACACTATTCGCAATTTCTCAGCATAATTCGCACTCATCATAGACCAAAATCATAAGTAAGTAAACATGTATTATGGCCGATTTTGTGACTTGACACAGCTGTCATAGAATGGTAACTTCATTTAGAGTTATTTGTTCCATATGCAATCATTGCTGCAGGAATTCGGTTTTGGTCTTTTTGGAAAAAGCGATAACATAGAGGTTTATATCAAAATCGCCCGCTTATGGGTTGATAGGAGGTTCTACAATGAAGAGATTTATTAGCACAAGTGCACTATCCGCAGTTTTACTGGCATTGCTGCTGGCCTTAGGTGCATGTAGCACCGGCTATGCCGAAGAAGAGTTCACACTTCAGCCAGGGGAAGCATTTTCCTCCGCAGTAGCAGATATGCGTGAAGCTAGGGAGGCAGCATCTGTACTTGGTGCATTTACCAATGACAGCCCAATTTATCCACAGCAAGACTATGTGCAGTCACCACAAGCTTATGTACAGCAAATCTTTGCACCCCTTATGCATTTGGCCCCTGTAGATTTGGACGGCGTACCCACCAGATCCCAACTAACCCTGATTTTAAACAACCTTATTGTTGACGGGCAACCAGTAAACGAAGCCATCTCCATAAGGCCAGGCCTGGATATTACAGTTTACGCTGATAACGATTTCTATTACATGGAGGGGGGAGTAAGCCTGGCTGGACTACCCTTCCCGGTAGTAAATATCGGAATCGACGGCATGGAAGTTTCCATGCAAGTGCCCTTGCTTTATGAAAGGTACTTCACTGTAGATGTAGCCAGCATCATAGAAGAAATGATGGAAGATGGCTATTACAATTACTCCGACTTCTACTTGCCAATGCAAAGCATGGGCTTTGGCGGCTATTTTGCCAGACAAATGGAAATGCAAAACGCCTTTGCCGAGGCCTTCACCAATGCTATTGATATAGAAGGGCTGTTCCTTGAGGTTCTGGAAGAGCTGCTAGCGGCAACCACTGGCAACGGTAACGAATACAATCTTGTAATTCCCGCCCAGGATGCCAATGCCGCCTTTGAGGCCATCCTTGACAGCCTTTTTGCAATACTGGAAACCGTGGATCTTAGCGCATTCAATGGCGATATCCAAGAAGAATGGCTATATGAGCTACCCAGGCTAAGAGAAGAAATGGAAGAAATCAAAGTTTCCCGGGATATGACGATTGCGTACATCCTGGAAAGCGATGTGCTAATGAGCATTGAAACCGAACTATATATGACCGACAGTTCCGGCGATGAAATACGCTTCTTACTTGCATATGCCAACAACAGCGGTGACCATGTAGGGGATATTTCCTGGGTATTTGAAATGGAAGACATGCATCCCAGATGGCCGGTAACTATCCGTGTGGAATACACATCAACCTTGGATACAACCAGCGGATATGCCCGCCGGGACGGCATTACAGTTAATATCATAGACAATTGGGATGATATAACTTTAGCCTTTGGCTGGTATCTAACCCGCACAGAGGATAGCCGATTCTATGCCGGGCTGGAATTTGACATTGACGATGCATTTGAGACTGTAGGAATACACCTCTTTGCCCAAGGCGCAAAGGCTTATGGCGATGATTTTTTCACAGTTGACATTGACAGACTGGGGCTAAGAGTTGAGAGTTTTGTCGTTGATTATGAAATTGTACTAGGGGCCTTCTTTAGGCATGAAACCATAGATGCAGCGGCAGTGCCTACCATTGCCCCGGCAAACCAGTTCTTTGTAATGGATGCCAGCGAGGAAGAGCTTGAAAGCATTATGCAGCAAATCGAAAGCAATATAGATACTGTTACGCGTCTGTTTTCGTTCCTTGGGATTTAAGGGGGGATGTAGAATGATACGCTCGCAAACAGAGGCTGAGACACGGATCAAAGAGCTGGTATCAAAATACAACTTAGGTGGACTTTTTGATTCTGCCGATGCCGATAGAAGGGAAATAGCTCATAAGCTCTGGAAAGTAGCCATTGAATCCTTTGATGCCGAGGACTATCCTTCTGTATTAGAAATAGTAGAGTTGTGCTTCTTTCTGGATTCAAACTGCCATTACAGTTATATCATGGGTGTTGCACACTTCTATACAGATATGTACAGCGATGCGGCAATCTGCTTTGAGAACGCTCTAAAGCTTATTGATGAAAACGCACCTTTATACCCGCCTCTAGCGTCAGAAATCAATATAAACCTTATAAAGACTCAGCTTTACCGTATGCTGATAGAGAGCTATATTCGCATGGGCCAATACGATGAAGCGCTAGCTGTGTGGGATAACAATGGTGCGTATTTTGACAATGAATACAACCCGGATGTGCTGACAATGATTGCCCAGCTTCTTGCTGCATCACAAAGAGTAGAGGAAGCTAGCGCCATTTTAGATAAGGCTACGGCATTGGCTAACGCCATAAGCGATGATGAGGTCAAAAATGATTGTCTTTCTTCAATCAGCCAGATACGCCTATTAATCATACAAGTAATTACAGATATGCAGGCTGAAAATGTTGATGGCAGCACCCCCTCACAGGCAAATGACAACAATGTAAGTGTCAATAATATGACAAGTGCTAAGTCAGGATGTCTGGGCTCTATTATGGCTATTGCACTGTTTGTTTTGATAGTTACTGCAGTATTTTTTGCAGTGCTGTAATACCCCAGCAACCCGAATGCGCGTTGGCATTCAGCAACATGGACTTGCCCCGGCCTTTTGAAGTAATGGCGGCCCTTCATCGGATGCGGCTGGTGGAATGGGTTGGTGTCAATCCTATGTGAAAGTCTGTACAGTCAAACCAAGCATAATGAATAGACTTGCAAAAGATTATTCCCTAAAGACTCACCCATGCACTATCATTTTTCGCACTATCAACCACAGCATGTACAAATTTAACACCATTTAACCCATCCTGGGCGGTGGGAAAATCCAGGTCAAGCTCCGTAGGGGTTTGGCCTGTTTTTAGTTTGTACACAGTGCTGATTATATTTTTGTACAGGTTTGCAAACCCCACAAAAAGCCCCTCTGGATGGCCGAAAGGCAGGCGGCTATAGGACGCTGCAGGCCCTGTCAAATATCCCGTTCCCCTGGACAAGATTTGCGGCGGTTTATTCTTGGGCGTAAAACGCAGATAATCGGGATAATGCTGCTCCCATTCCAAAGACCCCTTGGTTCCATAAATCCGCACCACAAGGCCGTTAAGCTTACCCGCCGCAAGTTGGGAGCTCCAATACGTGCCTTTTATGCCATTTTCATACTCCATCAGCACATATGCATTAAAATCCAGTGGATGACCAAAGGTATCTGTTGTGGCAAGAAGCCGTTTAATCTTTAAACCAGTGACGTAATGCACCATATGTTCCACGTGAGTTCCCAGGTCGCCCATGCTATTGGAAATGCCCGCTATTTTGGGATCCATCCGCCATGTGGACAGCTCTTTGCTGTCGCCTTCTGGGTCCATCTGATCCAGCAGCCATTCCTGCGCAAACTCACCGTTAATAGTAAGGATGTCTCCAATTTCGCCGCCAAAAATCATTTCCCGCATTACCTTTACCATGGTGTAGCCTGTGTAAGAATAGGTTACCGCCAGGATAAGGTTTTTCTCCTTAGAAAGCTTTAGCAGCTCCTCAGCCTGCCACACCTCGAAACATAAGGGCTTTTCGCATACAACGTGAATACCCGCTTCTAAAAACTCTTTACATACCTCGTAATGGATATGATTGGGCACAGTTATGGACACAAAATCAATGCCATCTTCCCGGCTGCCTTCGGCCTGCGCCATTTCGCCATAGCTGGCGTATACCCTGGATAGGTCAACGCAGTACTCCTCGCCAGTTGCGGTGTTGAGGCCATGATTTGTGCTAAAGCACCCAGCAACCAACTCCGCGCGAGTATCAAAGCCTATTGCCTTGCGGTGTACATCACCTATGAAAGCCTTTATGTGGCCGCCTACCATGCCGTATTTCACTAGTTTTGCCATTACTGCCTCCCCTTCATATTGTGTCATGCTTTTTGCTGGCATTTTATAGCAGCAACATATCAGATTTAATCCTGTCACGCAAGGTGCAATGGAAAGGCCCCGCAAGGGAGGGTAGTTTGCCCTTCGCCGCACGCTACGGCTAATGCCCGACAGCCTCAGGCTAGGGAAAATGCCGTTTCTTGCGGGTTATCACCCGCATAAACGGCGTTTTCCCTAGAGCCTGAGTCTGCCTGGCGCCTTCGCAACAGCGGCGAAGGGCAAACTACCCTCCCTTGCTGCCGCTTGCAGGGAAAGAGTAAAAGAGTTAGTTTGTTTAGCACGCTGTACTATGTGGAAGATTGTCGGTCAGTATGCAATTAGCACCAATCTGCACTCACAGCCCGCTGATTGACAAAGGTTTATCAGAAGTATAACAGTATCAATCACCCGATACACACCACTAATTGCATGCACATAAGATTACTGAGATTTTCATCTTTCACTAGCAAGTGCAACACAGCGCGGGCGGGCATGAGCTCGTTTTTGCGCGTCTGTGGAGGCGTCAGGTAGACTCAGGGGTTGGAAAAACGCCATTTTTGCGGGTGATAACCCGCAAGAAAATGGCTTTTTTCCTCCCCTGAGGCTACCTGACATCAGCCGGAACCTAGCGCATAAACGAGCTCATGCCCGCCCGCGCGGCCCCCGCGTGATTCACAAGGCAAACCAACTTCGCACGTATGAACAGCACCAACTCTTTACTCTTCACAGCAAACCGCTATAATCAAACCAGCACACAAAAAGGAGTGAACCACAATGTTATCAGACATAAAAATTGCCCAGGCCGCCAAGCCCAAACCTATTTCAGAAATTGCTGCAAAACTAGGCGTGTCAGAAGAACATCTCTCCCCTCATGGCCGTAACAAAGCCAAAATTGACCACCGCTGCCCGGCAGCAAGCCAGCCTCCTGGCAAGGTAATCTTAGTCACGGCAATAAGCCCCACCCCTGCAGGAGAAGGCAAAACCACCACCACAGTAGGCCTAGGTGATGCCCTTTCAAAGCTGATAGAAGAAAAAGTAGTAATCTGCCTGCGCGAGGCATCCCTTGGCCCCGTATTCGGCATGAAAGGCGGCGCGGCAGGGGGCGGCTATGCCCAAGTTATCCCCATGGAAGACATAAACCTTCACTTTACCGGGGACTTGCACGCAATAACCGCGGCCAACAACCTCCTTGCCGCCATATTGGATAACCACATCTACCAAGGTAACAGCCTAAACATAGACCCACGCCAAGTAGTATGGCGTCGCGCCCTGGACATGAACGATCGTCAGCTACGCTACATGACCAATGGCCTAGGGGGCAAAGCCAATGGAACCCCGCGAGAAGACGGCTTTGACATAACCGCCGCCTCGGAGGTAATGGCCACATTCTGCCTATCAGAAAGCCTGACATCCCTAAAGGAAAATCTGGCCAAGATAGTAGTGGCCTACACCTATGACGGCAAGCCCGTAACAGCAGGCGACCTGCAAGCCCAAGGGGCCATGACCGCTTTGCTAAAAGACGCATTTGACCCAAACCTGGTGCAAACCCTAGAAGGAACCCCGGCAATACTCCATGGCGGGCCCTTCGCCAACATAGCCCACGGCTGCAACTCCCTAATCGCAACCAAGCTAGCAATGGGGCTGGGTGACTATGTAGTAACTGAAGCGGGCTTTGGCGCAGATCTTGGCGCAGAAAAATTCATCAATATAAAATGCCGCCGGATGGGCATCACCCCATCGGCAGTGGTATTGGTTGCTACAATAAGGGCCCTGAAGTACCACGGCGGAGTAGAAAAATCCAACCTAGGCCAAGAAAACATAGAAGCCCTAA
>Ga0123355_10002719_pt1 | contig 25071 bp, 23 predicted proteins | sample TergutEmb28metaG_3_FD_89872 | JGI IMG/M metagenome (GOLD analysis project Ga0123355, IMG submission 89872) | Embiratermes neotenicus P1 segment gut microbial communities from Petit-Saut dam, French Guiana - Emb289 P1 | ecosystem: Host-associated > Arthropoda: Insects > Digestive system > Gut ...
CCACAGGCGCAGGTTACATCTTCGGCACAACCGGCGGCGTGACTGAAGCAGCACTCCGCACTGTCGTTGAGAAAGTGACAGGCAAAGAGCTACCAAATCTCAAATTTGAAGAAGTACGCGGTGTTGCAGGCGTAAAAGAAGCCGAGTATGACCTAAACGGAAAAAATGTAAAAGTTGCCGTTGTATCCGGCTTAAAAAACGCCGGAATATTGCTTGAACGCATCAAGTCCGGCGACGTAAAATACGACATGGTTGAAGTGATGGCAAGCCCCGGCGGTTGCATTGGCGGCGGCGGTCAGCCAATACACAGCAGCTTAAATGGCGACGATATAAACAAGCTTCGTAGTTTGGCACTGTACAAAGGTGCAGAAGATTCTCGCCCTTTGCGCAAATCTCATGAAAGCCCCATTGTGCAAGCACTTTACCGGGATGTAATTGGCGAACCCGGCGGGGAAGTTGCACACAAATGGCTGCATACAAAATACAATTCAAAAATAAATCCTTGATGAAATAAATAAAGCCTTTTATGGTTTGCACGTGTCATGGCACATGTAAATCATAAGGAGGCTTTTTTAAAATGAAAAATCAAAACATCATATTTTTTAAGAAGTGAATTGTTTATATAAGTAGCCGCTATTATCCAAAGCCTGGCAAACCTGGTCAAAATGTGATTTATTGCGGCAGGCTATGGTGTGCAAATGTATACCCATCGTAAGTTCGGATAATAATTTAATTTCTGAAGAGTTAACTTTGGCCATAAAAATGTCAACATCTAGTCTGCTTGCAAGGTTTAGACACCCTGTAATTTCCCCATAAAATCCGTGTTCTACTATTACATTAATAATAACCGCGCCTAAATCCACCATTGTATATAGTTCGCTTTTTGTATTTTCTGGTGTGTGCTGGCAGGCAATCTTACCCAAGTATTGATTTGAGTCGTTAAAGCTTGGGATCATATATCCTCTCGCAGTTGCAATGATCTCATGCCCTTGGGCGCGTAGCAGCGCAACATCTCCAACAATAACTTGTCTGCTTACATTTAATTCTTTTGCTAAAAAAGAAGCACTTACAGGTTTTTTTTGATTGTTAATGGTATCTAATATATGCTTCCTGCGTAAATCTGCATCCATACTCGCACACGCTCCTTTTCTAGATGTGTTATATTTTATCACCGAATGAATGAAAACGAAAGTTTCTTAAAAGAAACCCCCCGAAAATCCTGCATAGCACTATCCGTTTTTACGGTGAAGTGTATCTGTGTGGATAATTTTCGGGGGTTTTTACAAGATATTGTCTATTTACGCAAAAATCTATTAATCAATATAAACATACGCAGCACGTGCATTACCATCCCACCGCGCTTGGGCACCAATTTCGTCCATGACATAGGCTAAAGGCACAAATGTGCGCTCTGCCACAATAACTGGTGTACCCATGTTATTTGGCAGTGGCTGTCCCACTGTCATGGTTATGGTTTCGCCATTTAAAACAAAACTGATAACCCCGCCTGCGAATGTGAGGTTGGTTGCGCCAAGTGCTTCAACTATTACACGCAGCGGCACCATTGTGCGGTCGTTTGCAATAAATGGTGCGGCTTCTATCGTTTGGTTAACACCATTATCCGCAAATGTGGTGCTGCCTATGGCAAAACGCAAGGTGCGAGCGGCAGTGGCAGCGGTGGTTGTGGCTGCATTTTGCACAGTGTAATTTGATACGCGTTGCATCCATTCATGCATTATCGGTACAGACTCCGGATAATGGGCTACTTTAAATACAATGGCATGTTGTCTGTAAAGGCCTTCTGTACCGTCAGGGGTGTATTCCGGCGGAACTGGAAAATCTCCGTAATGGAAGTGAAGCATCAGCTCTCCATAGAAATTTCTTTGGGATGCATGTTCGTACACATTTAGTACTTCCCCGGCAGAAAGACTTATTACTTCCCCGGTTTCAGTTGTAAGCCTCATATCTCGGTTAAAGCTAATTGTACCATTCGGTTCCATGTAAAACCATATTTGGGATTGAAGGGTAATATCCGCACGTCCAATAATATCGCGTACATTGGTGAATGTGATATTGAGATCGTCATCTTCAAATATCTCCGGCGGGCGAATGGTTATACTTGGTATGATTGGGGCGTTGTCTGGTGATGGTACAAATTCTTGCCATTCCCGGTCACGTAAACTTCTGCGAGCTTCTTCTAAGTTGGCGGCAAAATCTTCGAATGTGAAAAATTGGTTTATCATAATGCTTGCCCTGTTTTCGTATCGTTGGCCCACCCAATGCATGTAATCGTCCAGCCATTTATAACTGTCAGTTGCAGCATCATATGCCAGATAAAATGAAACAGCACTGCCGTCAAAGGTTAAATCTGCAAATGAGAATGGCGTTCCTGCGGTGAGTACTCCAATGCCAGGATAGTATGGGCCGTCGGTGTCATTTAAGGTAATGGTTCCGTTTGGTGCCATATAAAGACCCATGCGAAGGCCAAATGGATGATAAAATTCATACACATTTGTAAGCGTAACAGTAATAAAACCGCTTACATGAATTTTGATACTTGGAATAAGGGTTGGCTGCGATGCAAGTGATGTGACCGGTACAATTGCCATAAGCATGGCGAGTGTGAGTGTTACTGCGATTATTCGCATTCTTTTTACTGGATTCATGTTTAATTTGTTCCTCTCAAGGTTTTTTTATGATTGGTTTTAGTCCATCTCGCATTCTTTTTGTGGGATTCATGTTTGATTATCCTCTCTGGGTTTTATTTATAGTTGTTGCACTACGCGCTTATTATACCTAATCCAAAACATCCACAATACACCGGCAGCAACCCGCACTGCAAAAACAATCACAAATGTGTAGCGTATTGCATTTAAATTTCCGCCAAGTGCTTGATATGTTAAAACTCCAACTCTAGGAAAAATAGCATTTGATAAAGTGATAAGGCATGTGTAAATAGAAATCGAAAAGCTGCGATACTCACTGTCTACAACCTTTAGCAGACACTGAAATAAATTGAGCACAACCGCAGAAAAGGATAATTGGGCAATAAAATGGAATACCCAAAACACAATAAAATTAAACGGAGACGGAAGACTTGTGCCAACAATGATTGCAAAACCGTGTATTGCCATTCCAAATATGCCAAATGCGATGGGTATTTCCATAACACGTTTGGCGTTAAGCTTACTCCAAAATTTTAATGTTGAAAGCTGGGCAACCATGCCCAAAACGGGGGCAATATTAAGCATAAGCTCGTTCATGTGCAAGTAATTTACCTGGCCTATAAAATATAAAGTCCAGTCTATATGCCAGGACATATGGGCAAATAGAATGACCAGTGAAAAAATAATAAAGGGTTTATTTTTTGTCAAACTTTTGGCAGCCGTCTTAAGTTCTGTAAAAGAAACTTTTTTGGGCGCTACCGGCGTGACAGATTTTATCTTTTTTAGATAAAAAGCGTTAACGATCAAAAGTATTGCTGCAAGCACATAAAAAATCTGATGCGCTCTAATTTTACCGGCGTAATCTGGTATAGAAGTAAGGATTGCACCAACTGCAAGGGGTACAATAAGTGCCACAATCATAGTCATTCTTGCGCGAAAAGTGAGTATGGCATTACGATTTTCTTCCTTAACAGCTTCCGGAAAAAACGCCTGCCAAGCCAGGTTGTATAATCCGTTGGTGGAGACTAAGGCAAGTGCCAAAAACACCAAAAAAAAGTAAACCGTATGTGCCGGCACAAATGGAGCTAGGCTTACCATTGCAAAAAATATGCCCGAAAGCAAAACAGATGCAGACATCATCCGGCGCTTGTTCCTCAAACTATCCGTAAATAATCCCGCAGGTATAAGCAACAGAAAAATTAATGCATTAGGAAAAAACTGCAATAAGGTAAGCTGTAAATCTGTAGCGCCAAGGCGCTGGGCAAATAAATTATTATTATTTCCCGCAATACTAAGCCCGCCCATTATTAAAATACCGTCAATACCGTAATTGACCATAAGCGGTTGTGTTTTTATAAAGTCTCGCCCACGTGAAAAATAATTGCGCAGCATTAAATAGCAAACCCAACCGCTTTTTTAACTTTGGCAATGGTTGGCGCTGCCATTTCGGCGGCTTTTGCTGCGCCGTTTTCCGCTACTTTGTCTAAATATGCAGTGTCAGCCACAAGGCGCGCCTGTTCTTCTTGATAAGGCTTTAGCATGTCTACAACAACTTCCCCAACGGTTGTTTTAAGGTGTCCGTACATTTTTCCTTCAAAATCGGCTTCGCTTTCTTTTAAGGTTTTACCTGTAACACAGGAGTAGATTGTTAAAAGATTGCTGATGCCTGGTTTTTCTGGCGCAACGCGAATTTGTGTGTCAGAATCTGTGACCGCTCGTTTGAATTTTTTTAGCATGACAGCCGGGGCATCAGAAAGAAAAATAATATCGTTTTCATTTTCATCGGATTTGGACATTTTATTCTCCGGTGTTTGAAGTCCCATAATTTTTGCGCCAACCTCAGATATAAAAGGCTCCGGCACCGTAAAAATATCTCCATAGATATTGTTAAAACGCCCTGCAACATCTCGTGCAAGTTCCAAATGTTGGCGTTGGTCTTCCCCAACGGGAACGGCTTTTGTTTGAAACAATAAAATATCCGCCGCCATAAGAACCGGATAGGTATATAGCCCAGCATTTATATTATCTTCATTTTTTGCAGATTTATCTTTAAATTGGGTCATGCGATTAAGTTCACCTACATATGTGAAGCAATTTAAAATCCAAGCAAGTTCTGTATGTGCAGGCACTTGAGATTGATAATATAAAGTATTTTTTGCCGGATCAAGTCCCAGTGCAATAAGCCATGCAAGCATTTCTCTGGAATGTTTGCGCAAATGTTCAGGGTTTTGCCGCACGGTTATAGAGTGGGAGTCTACAACGCAGTATAGACAGTTGTAATCCGCACTTAGCCGCTCCCAATGTTTGATTGCACCAAGAAAACTGCCTAGCGTGGGTATGCCTGTTGGTTGTATGCCGCTAAAAATGACTGGTTTGCTCATAGTAAAATCTCCTATCTGTAATTATTAACCCAGAATACACGTTTGCAGTGTCATTTGCAATGGCTTTTTTTGTAGAAAAAGAAATTCAGTTGGGTGCGCTCCGCACCCAACTGAATTTTCCTCCTACTTGTTTACCGAGGATTTCTAATATAGAATAAAACAATAACCAAAACACGAAGGGGATTTTACTAATGCATAAGGACTTAACACAGGGTAAGATATTTAGCACTATTTTTCGTTTGGCGCTGCCCATTGCAGGCGGTCAAGTTATGCATATGGCATACAACCTACTGGATATGTTTTGGATTGGCCTTGTATCTGGGGATGCCATAACATCTGTAGGTATTGCGGGGCTTTTTATGTGGCTTTCCGTAGGGCTTATGTTAATTGGACGAGTTGGGGCAGAAGTTGGCGTTGCCCAAGCCAGAGGCCGTGGAGACACGGTAGCGGCCTATCGATATTCTCGTACAACCGTGTACATAGCGGCTGTATTAGGCACTGCCTATGGGATATTTTTGATTGTATTCCGCACACCACTCATAGGACTATTTAACTTTCAAGCAGCGCATATCGCATTGGACGCCGCAAACTACACCGCAATTACAGCCGTTGGTATGCCGGCGATGTTTATATCCTCGGCAATTGGAGGCGCCTTTGTAGCCTCTGGCAATGCAAAAACGCCTCTATTAATAAGCGCAGGCGGACTTATTCTTAATATGATTTTAACCCCACTGTTAGTGTTTGGTTTTGGACTTGGGGTTGTAGGCGCAGCATTTGCCAGCATAATCGCCCAATATACTGTACTTGTCACAAGTATTTTTGCCCTTAAACGGTTTAAGAGCCGTCCATTTGCAGAATATCGCATTTTTACAAAAGATATTATTTCTGATTTTCGCGATGGCATTGCACGAGATATCTTTAAGCTTACAATTCCGATTTGTATAGAAAACACAATTTTCCCGCTATTATCCATGGTAACAACCAGCTTCGAAGTTGGCTTTGGCGATTTTATTCCAGCCCTAACCCGGGTAGGCACCCAAGTCGAATCCCTATCCTGGTTGGTAGGCGCCGGATTTGGTGCCGCACTTACCGCATTTGTAGGGCAAAATTTTGGCGCAGGAGAACATGAGCGTATTTCTAAGGCTGTTAAATATACCACCGGCTTTCTTGCCGGGTGGGGTCTGATCGTTACCTTAGTGATGTGGTTTGGCGGCGAAATTGTTTTTGGAATATTCCTATCCGGTTACGCAATATATCCCGAAAGATTTGAACTATTTTTAATGTTTATGCGTATTTTAGCCGTATGTCAAATTTTTGCTAATTTAGAATTTGTAGCAGGAAATGCCTTTAGAGGAAAAGGCCGTCCGCTTCCGCCGTCTATTGTTGGTATCGCAAGTAATATAATTCGCGTACCGTTGGCATTTGCCCTCTCGCGTACATCCCTTGGGGTGCTGGGCATCTGGGCCGCTATTTCCTTTACAGCCGCACTGCGAGGCATATGCTCCTGTGCTTGGTACTTTATAGATGAATACAGGGAGAAGAAGTTAAAAAGGAGCGAACCTATGCTCCTTTCATCAGAATAATAATGCTTCTGCAAGGAGGACCTTGCTCAACTAAAAGAATTAGAATCAAAAATAGTACACGCACAAAGCAAAAACCCCTTTCATAAAATATGATGCAAAGGAGGCTGCCTATGGATATAACTGCCAGAGATTTTACCTACAACACCGGAGTTGTAAGCAAAAAAGCATATGATGACCACTTAACACTATACAAAGGATATGTACAAAAAACCAACGAAGTAACCAAAGAACTCGCCACAAACCCGGAATACAGCACTTCAAACGCAACTGCAAGCCACTATCGCGGATGGAAAAAAGGTGAAACATACGCCATAAATGGCGTAATTTTGCACGAACTATACTTTCAAAATTTAGGTAACGAAACCGGCCCCATAGGTACAAAAGCAGAAAGTTTAATGACCAAGCACTTCTCCAGCGTAGATAAATGGAAGGAAGATTTTATTGCCTGCGCACTTGCCGCACGAGGCTGGTGTATTTTAGTCTATGAACAGCGCACAAATACCTTTAGGAACATAGTACTTGACACCCACGAGGATGGGAACATAATAACCGCATACCCGCTTATTGTACTAGATATGTACGAACACGCCTATTTTATAGACTACGGAACAGATAAAAATGCATATATCAATCGCTTTATAAGCAACATACCTTGGTCGATAATAGAAAAACGCGCATCAGTTCTTTAAAGTATGTTCACCTTAAAATTTCCATATTTGACATGTTCTAAGTAACTAGGTTATACTATCCGATGTCCGTGCTAGTTGGGGAGGTAGCGGCACCCTGTAGCCCGCAATCCGCTATAGCGGGAGTGATGTCACGTCATAGGCTCCTTCTCTGTGAAGTCTGCCCATGGTAAGTAGTGTTGACGGTCAAGTCCTACGCAATGAACACTCATGAACCACGTCAGATCCGGAAGGAAGCAGCGTTAAGTGAACCAGTTCATGTGCCGTGGGGTTGCTTGGCTCGAGCCAACTGCCATGGTAACGTTTGGGGGGAAGTGTCAACGACTGGCGCACGGACATTTTAAATTAATAAAATTTATTTGAATAAATCTCTGCCCACCCACACAAAATAAATTGGATTAAGTAAAAACGTAAATGTGGTGCTTTTATGAACACAGTAACAAGTTGCGGCGGTGTGGTAATATATCGAAACAAGGTATTGCTGCTGTATAAAAATCAAAATGGACGCTATACGGGATGGGTATTGCCAAAAGGCAATTTAGAACCAGCAGAAACCGTAATGCAAGCCGCCCTTCGGGAAGTAAAAGAAGAAAGCGGTGTATCTGCAAAAACAGTAAAATATTTGGGTATTACCCAGTATTCATTTAAATCTACAAAGCAGGGCGAAGAAGGCGAGATGTTATCTAAAGTGGTACACTGGTACCTTATGACAACCAACTCGTTTCATTGTAAACCCCAAGTGGAAGAATTTTTTGCGGATGCGGGTTTTTACAAGCGCCATGAAGCGGAGCACCTATTAAAATTTCATGATGAAAAACAAATTATGCGCAAAGCTTTTACAGAATATGATAAGAAATCAATATAAAAAATTAATATAAAATGCAAACAGAAGGGAAAATGTACAATGAGTAAAATATCAGATTGGAAATTAGCAAAAAAGCTACAAGCAAGCAACAGATGCGGTATAATAACCGGCATCGTAATTGCAGTGACTGTAATCGCAATTGTAGTAGTCGCAATCCTAAAGCTGCGTTGGATTAAAAAACACTTCGGCTGTATGGAGTGCGAAGGCGATATGTTTGAAGACGATTTTGACATTGATTTTGACGAAGACGAGATTGATGAATCTGATTTTGTATAAATTACTGTAACATAGGACACCTCCCCTGCATAGAATGAAAGCGCAAGGGAGGTGTTTTTTTATGCTCTTCGGGCTCTTGCACATTTTACAGGGCTTTTTTTTGTTTGGGCACCTAACCGGCGGCAATTCCTTCCCAAAGCCGCTATCTGCTGAAGAAGAACAGAAGTACCTCATTCAATTTGCCGCAGGATGTGAAGACGCGCGTAACATTCTAATCGAACGTAACCTGCGATTAGTTGCGCACGTAACAAAAAAGTACAGCAATCATGCAAAAGACAACGAGGATTTAATCTCCATAGGTACAATCGGTCTTATAAAGGCGATTGCCTCGTTTAAACCAGACAAGAATGTACGACTGGCTACCTATGCCGCACGGTGTATAGAGAATGCAATACTATCCAAGCGGCACTTAAAAACATAAATACATCATATATCATCTACTCACCATCCAAGTCAAACCCACCTTTTAACAGAAACTCCCTAAGTAATTTCGAGGTTTTACTGCTGGTGGCAAAGGTAGAAATCGACTGGCCCTCCATCTTTTCAAAGTAGGCTTTTGCTTTTACCCTGTCAACAGAGGAAATCAGCTTATCGAAACGCCCAAACTCGTTAATGGTAGCCTCTGTTAGCCGTAGCTTAGTCAATTCGAGTAAAAGATTTCTATCTAAACCAAAAATAGTAACGACTTTATTAATTTGTGCGGTTTTTTCGCCCACTTGATAAGCTGTGATATAGTCGCGAAGTGTCTTACCACCTTCAATAGCGGCATCGCCTCTCTGTATATCACGAAGAAAAATGGCAGCATATCGCTGTTCCGCTTGCGTTAAGGTGGAAAAGGTTTTGTGCAGGCTATTTAGGGCATCTTTTTTCGCCATTTCATCATTTGAGTCAAGGGTTTTAAGATATTTTTCAAAGCGGGAGTTCATGTAGTCATTGTCAATCATGCCGGTGTCTATTTCTGTAAGGTAGCCGTCCAAATCGTAAGGCGCATCGTCATTATTGTTGCCATCACCACCCCCGCTGAACAATTCCTTGTATCGGAGTGCCAGTATCAGGTAGGTCTGCTCGTTAAGTGTTAGTTCATATTTCGTTTGCCCCCATTTAAAGCCCTGTATGGTTGCGGCTTCTAAATGAGTGGTCAACTCCTTAAACAGCTTTGCAAACTTGCCCCTTGATTCTTTGTCATCAGGCAGCTTGCTAAAATTGGGTATACCTGCATTGGCAAATACCATGCTTATTTCCCCAAATTTAAAGTTCATCATTTTGATATTGTCTTCAAGTTTGTCCACAAATAAATCAAAGGGCTTATCCCCAGAGTACAATTTAACAGCATCGGAAATATTCTGTTTCATTGTGTGAGGTCTGCGGTAGTATCGGATTGTGCCAAAAGGTTTGTCCGGGCCGAAAAGTCTGTTCGTTCGCGAGAATGCTTGAATGATGTCGGCATAACGCATAACCTTGTCCATATAAAGGGTATTTACCCACTTAGAATCAAAGCCTGTTAGCATTTGATCTACGACAATAAGCAGGTCAAGCTGCTTTTCAGGTGTGCGCGCTATTGCCTTGTAAGCATCTTTATGGGCCAACCGAGCGGCAAGGTCTTTCTTAAACTTAGCATGTGTTGAAATATCAAATTGCCTTTGGCCAAAATACCTATTATTGTAGTCGGTTATTATCTCTACAAGCCCATCTTCTTTAATCTTTGAATTATCAGGGCTATCGTCAAAGTCCACGTGAGGGTCAAATAAAGCAGATATTTTGAAGTCGGGGTTTTTCGCTTTTATTCGCCTATAGTATTCAATGGCTTGAGGTATGCTGTGGGTGGCAAAAATGGCGTGAAATTTTCCATTTCGGCTTAATGTTAACCAGTTATCCAGAATGTCCGTTACAACCATTTCTTGATGAACTTCGTTGTATTGCTCGTTAGGTAAAAAGTCTTCAATGCCTTTTATATATTCATCGTTTTCATTAGGGTAGCCAGCCATCGGAAGTTCGTTCATGTACTTGCCGTAAATCCTTTTCTTTTTAGGGTCGGCAAGTACATTTTTGATTCTTTCATCCTTGGTGCTGCCGATAGCCTTTGACTTATCCAGTGCCACGGCAATACGTATATCTCTGTCTCTAAAAGTCGTAACCATGTATGGGTCAAATCCCAGCACGTTTTTATCTCTAATGCCGTCTGCGATACTGTAACGGTGGAGTTCATTGCCAAACACATCTGATGTGGTGTTATTTTTCTTGCGATTTTCATCATGTATTGGCGTTCCTGTAAAACCAAACAGAACAGCATGGGGGAAAGTATCCTTAATCGTAAGTAGCATATCCCCAAAGGTTGAACGGTGAGCCTCGTCAACAATAATAACAATCCGCTTTTTGCCGATCATTTCAATATCCTTTGCGTTTTTGTCATCATCCTTGATTTGGCTCATTTTTTGGATAGAGGTAACAATAAGGGTGTCATTGTGGTGGGTGCTTTTCAGCTTAGTAAGCAGGGCCAATGTGTTTTTTGTGTCTTGCACCTTTTCGTCATCATTTGCAAAGGCTTGATATTCTTCAAGAGATTGGGTGCCGAGTTCGATTCTATCCATAAGGAAAACAACCTTATCCGCATCTTTGGAATTTGCGATAAGCTGCGCAGCCTTAAAGCTGGTCATGGTTTTGCCCGAGCCGGTGGTATGCCAAATGTAGCCACCCAAAAGATTGTTACCACCCCATTTAATTTTAGCTACGGTGTCAGTAATTTCATGAACCGCCCAAAACTGATAGCTGCGCATGACTTTTAATACGCCATCAGCTGTGTCGGCTATGGTGTAAAAGCCTATCAGCTGGTGCGCCATTGGTATATGCAAAAGCGTCGATGTAATGTCTTTCCAATCTTTGATTGGCTCGTTGTTCCAGTCTGCCCAATTAAAATAAAACCCAGGGTTAAACTTTCCTTCTGGGCCAGGGTTAGCAAAGTAAACCGTGTCGTCGGGGGTCATGGCAACAAAAATTTGTACCAAAGAAAATAGCCCTGTAAAAATGCCGCCTTTAGCGTAATGCTCGATTTGATTTGTGGCTTGGCTTATAGGTATGCCACTCCTTTTTAGTTCGATATGAAAAACAGGCATGCCGTTTATAAGTAGCATTAAATCTCCGCGACGGTCACGCCGAATGCCCTTTGTAGGGAATTTGGGCTGGCGAGCGATTTGATAGCGGCTTTGCCCTGCGGATATTTCCATGCGGTCATAGATTTTTAGGCTTACTTCCTTGCCAAAGTGTAAAGGGTCGTTTGGATTGTCCCGCGTAATAGACACGGATTTTCCGTTGATAAAGCCGTTTAGGCGTAGTGGTGTTTTTAGGCTGTTGATTTGCTCGATAATCTGAGCCATCTCCCCATCGGTTAGAGGTTGGTGGTTTAGGCGGTCGATATCTCTGTTGTTCTCGTACAGGATATCTGCCCAGTTTTTGATCAAGTCTTGTTCTGTAGGGTTTTCGATGACTTCTTGCCAGCCTTTTTCGGCAAGGAGTAAGTCTATAAGGGCATTTTCGAAGTCAATTTCATGTTCAAACATGGACGGCCTCCTATACAAACATTTTTGAAAGACAGGCGTTCTTAATGTTTTGTAGTTTTTCCAGTGCTTCCTGTTGGGCGGCGAGTAGCACGTCAATGTTGCGGAAAAAGTTGCCGATTGCGGCTTTTTCTGCTGCGGCTTTCGGTGTAAGCACTAACTGTGACTCTAAATCGGTCTTGCGAAGATTGCTTATTGCGCCCTTGCCACCAGTTACATTTAGCTCGAGAAATTTACGATACCATATGCTACCCATCAACGCATTAACAAAATCGGGATCCTTTGCGGTGGCTGCAAGCATAAAGCCACCATGAACTGCCAAGCCTACCGAATCGGGAATAATAGCTCGTTTTCCAATAAGCCGTGCTGAGCCATTTGCAGATGTTATTAAGATGTCCTTGGGCTGGATCGGTTCTATTGTGACAGCCGACGGCTCGACAAAAATATCATCCATATGTAGTGCAAAAACATCCTCAGCGATGTTTGATGATCGCAATACTCTTATTCCAGTTTCCCGAACATTTGATGGGCTATATGTTAAGCCTCTACGAATAGATGCTAAATCACTAAATAAACACACTTCCCACGCCTCTGTAAATCCGTCAAGTCGAATTTCCGGCATGTCCGCCCCTTTTTTGGGGAACATTTTTTCAAGCATGGCTTTTTTGATGTTGATTGTCTGCTCGTGCTGTTGCTTTTTTAGAGCCATAGTATCGTCAAAATTTCGGAAGAAGTTGCCTATGGCGGCTTGTTCATCATAGTGAGGAAAGAACAGCTCACAACTCAGTATCTTGCTTGGCGAAGTATGTCTTACTGTTGTTCCTGATGCGCCGGCTACAATCGCATTGTGATAATTATCCGTTGTTAACGTATGAAACAAAAAATCACTATCTATGCCCCTTGAGACTATTTTTGCAAGCCGCTGATTTAGTAAAAAAGTGCTGCCATTCTCCGGCACTTTCGCCGGGTAGCCAAGTGTTTGAGCAGTTGGCGTTAAATCTGTCATCATAATAAAAATATCATCTGGCGATAAGATGTATTGATCAGGTACGTCAACGGATTCATCAAAATACCGCCCCTTACCATCTTGATATCCACCACCGATATGAACATTGCCAGGTGTTAAAACAATACGAGTAGAGGGATAGTCGATGAAATTTTCACTTTTGAAAGCATAACCATTTTGCAAAGTAGCTACTTCTCCTAATTTTTGGTTTGCCCAGTCACCATCAAATCCATCAAATCGAATTTTAGGAACGATTTTCTTACAAGCCATGCGTGCCACCCCGCAAAAGCGCCTGCAATTCGCCCAGCCCTTTCATATCAAACGCATTGCCACGTAGTTGGCCAATAAGCGAAGCAACCTCATTTTTTGCATTGTTAATTTTATCCGTCACTTCAATATAAGTAACGGCATACTTATCAGCCAAAGCGGTCAGCTTGGTAACCAGCTCACGAATAACCTCATGAGGCAATTCATTCATCGCTGCGACAATAGGGTCTACCCATTTTATTTTAAGTAAACCCATGGCAGCAGCATCACTAAGCCCCTCAATAGTTTCCTTGGTAAGCATGTGCAATACCACCGAATCCTTTTTGACGGCAGCTTTCAATTCCTTTTCTTCCGTAAACAAGCCGCCCGCCAATAGTAACTTAGCTTCTACAGAATCTGCATTGTCATTTCCATCTGCTTTCAGTTTTTTTGTAATGGCAACGATAGCAGATTTGATAAAAATGCCATCATCACTAAATACGCCGCTATAATCCTCTTTTTCTTCCTCTGATATGGACTCAAGGGTTTCTTCTAAAATTGCAGTAATTTCCAGCAGGCGTGATTCCTTCTTGCGTAATGCGTCTCTTTCGGCTTTCAACAGCGTAGCTTGTACCAATTCAAAGGGGATAATACGTCCAATCCATCCATCCTGCACTTCATATTCCCCATCGCCCTTTTTTCTTACAACCATATTGGCATCAACTATTTTTACCGCCTCAAATCCCTCTGTTTGGATAATTTCAAGGTCGACGATGGTCTTTACCCATTCATTGTTAAGGGCTTGATATGCATTGTATTTGTCAATTAAGGCAAGGTTAGCCAAGCGAGAAAAAATATCCTCGCTCATAATCGTTTCTTGCCGTGAAATATTCAGGGTTAACATTTTGTCAAGCAGTTCACTATTTAAATACGACTCAAAGCTGTCAAAAATATTTGCGTACATTTTCAAGTATTCCGTCACATCGATGTTATTCATTATCGCCTGTGTCACATCATCCGTTGCCAATGACACAAACGGCGTACCATCGTCATTAAATAAGCACTTCCAAAGGTTGGGGAAAGTAATCCAAAACGGTTCAAGTTCTGCCAGTTCACTTTTTGGTATGCCGCCAAACATAGTCGCGTACAAATCCCATGAAACAGGTGTATCAGATGAATCGACATAACGAGGGATATTCAAGTTCCACCCATTTTTGCGAATTTCATCACGGCTTACCTTGCGTGAAAACTTGGGTATATCGGCACGAGCAGCTACGGTATCGGTTATCTTTTTAATGTCTGAAGCGCGGAGTTGATTATTTTTGCCAACTTTAACAAATCCTTTTGAAGCATCAATAAAAAGAATGTCATCTTTATCGCGTCTGCCATGGGGCTGTTTCAATACAATAATAATAGTGGCTATGCCTGTCCCAAAGAAAACATTAGGTGGCAATCCAATAATCGCATCTATGTGATTTTTCTCAATTAAGTTTTTGCGGATTTTGCCTTCACCGTCTGCGCTTTCAACATCTCCACGAAACAAAACGCCGTGAGGCAGAACAATTGTCATGATACCGTCGGGCTTTATGTGGTAAAGGTCGTGGAGAAGAAATGCAAAATCAGCCTTTGTCTTAGGCGCAAGTCCAAAGCCGGAGTAGCGGGGGTCTGCAGCCTTATTTGCCGGTTCCCATGCTTGTGAATAGGGCGGATTTGAAACAACCGCATCTACATAAAGCGGACTGTATGTGCCATGAGGGTCGTCTTCGTCAAAATACGGCCAGTCATCTTCCAGTGTATCGCCATTTCTAATTGTTATGTTGTCAGGCAATATGCCGCGCATAACAAGGTTCATTCGCGTAAGGTTAAATGTATTGACTTTCAACTCTTGTGCAAAATATTTGATGTTATCTTCATTGTCTATATGCTTTGCCGCCGAGCGTCCGATATTAATTAGCAAAGAGCCTGATCCACTTGTAGGGTCGTATATCTCAATTTTACTGCGGTCTTTTAAATGCTCCGCAACAATTTCTGACATGAGCAAAGAAACCTCATGAGGCGTGTAGAACTCTCCTGCCTTTTTTCCTGCGTTGGCTGCAAAATTGCTAATAAGGTATTCGTAAACAAAGCCCAAAACATCATAATCTTGCTTGCCGTCCATAGGTATATCCTTGATAAGCCCTAAAAGGTCGCTGATAGCCTTTGTTTGTGAGGCGGCAGTATCGCCGAGTTTGGATAGTCCTGTTTGCAGCGTATCAAAAATGCCTGTAAATACTTTTTTATGTGCCGCACTTATATGGCGGTTGAATGCTGACAGAGCATCACGCACATTTTGAACATTAAAATCGGAACCTTTTTCAAGCCATGTGGAAAAAAGATTGTCATATGCCATAAAGTAGCCAATTTTAATTTGGATGAAATCAACTGCATCTGTGCTATTTTCAGTTAAAGTTTTGATTTCTTCCAAGGGTACTTCTTCAGATTTAAGCAGCTTTAATTGCTTATCTGACAGAAATTTGTAAAAGATAAAGCCGAGTATGTAGTCTTTATACTCGTTGGCCTCGATTTTAGAGCGCATCTTGTTGGCTGATTGCCAAATTTTAGATGCGAGTTGCTGTTTGTTCATGGAAGTGCATCCTCCGGCCTGTTATCAGTGTGAAAGTGTCTTTTTCACACTTTTTCCTTGATAGTTTTAATTGTAAAATCAATATCTTCTCTGCTTATATCATTATGGGTCACAACTCGGTAAACTCCGTTATCTGCAGCATTTATTTTTATACCTTTTTCCAGTAAATATTTAGCAAATGCATCATGGTCAAACTCCGGATTTGTTATTTTAAAGAAAAGTATGTTTATATGAACGGAATCAACATCCAGCGTGATAGCCGGAATCTGAGCCAAGGCAGTCGCCATATATTTTGCATTGTCATGGTCTATATTAAGCCGTTTGGTCATTTTTGTAAGGCTGATGATACCGCTTGCCGCCAAAACTCCAATTTGGCGCATTCCGCCTCCAAGAAGCTTTCTATATTTTCGCGCCTTGCTTATAAAGCTTCTGTCCCCGCAAAGCATAGATCCCACAGGCGAGCAAAGCCCTTTTGACAGGCAAAACATTGCAGAGTCGCTATATGCGGTAAGTTCTTTGACGTCAACATCAAGGTATGTTGCTGCGTTAAACAGCCTTGCACCGTCTAGGTGAACTGGTAGGTTATGTTCTTTTGCAGCAGTGTATGCATCTTTCATTTTCTCAACCGAAACAACTGTACCGTTGGATAGTGCGTTTTCGATGCAAACCAGCCCTGTGTCAGGGTAGTGTATGTTAGAAGCGCGAACCAGCATGCGTATATCCTGCCCGCTAATAGTATCATCTGGGTTGTTTACAATGCGGTAGCTTACGTTTGACAAAATAGCCGCACCGCCAACTTCATGGGCAACAATGTGAGAGTTGTGTCCTAAAATAACCTCATCTCCCCGTTTTGTATGTGCCATAATTGCAAGCTGGTTAGCCATGGTGCCGGAAGGGGTAAAAAGAGCGGCATCAAAGCCGGTCATTTTTGCTGCCATTTCCTCTAGTTCAATTACGGTTGGGTCGTCTTCATAAACATCATCACCTACTTTAGCCGCCGCCATGGCTTGGCGCATTTCCTCTGTGGGTTCGGTGACTGTGTCCGAACGTAGGTCAATAAATTGCATAACCAATTCCTCCTGTTTTAATATAAGTGTGTATTCCTGTTATCCGTCCACCATAGGCATTTCAATTGCCATTGGAGTTATGATGCGACTGATTCAGTTGGTGGCGCTCCGCCACCAACTGAAGGCAAGTAGGAATGCGCCTATACAATATCTGCAAAATTAAATCCCGGATAGGATATTCCGTCTTTCTCCATGCCATCTGCCATGGTAAGGGAATTATATAATGCTTCCTGCACAGCTTCCACTGTTGCTTCAAAAAATAAATTAAGTTGGGAATCCCTTAAAAAATAATAACTGCGGCCTTGTTTTTGTGTGCTATCATGGCCGCGATTACCTTCATAATTGCTTGCGGCAATAACAAAATCGCCACTGCCATGGCTCATAAAGCTTCCGGTGTTAGTCATGCCTATAAGTCCGCGTTTTGCCATGCGTTTCAGTTGCAGCGGCGAAAGGGGTGCGTCCGTTAATACCACAATCATGCACGATCCATCTTGGCTTGCTTTTTGCGGATTTGGAATGGGTTTTCCGTAGACGGATAAATTTCCGCCATAGTTGCTTTGCACGATAGCACCAACGGTATAATCTCGCCCTTCTCCTGAAATTTTTCCTGCAACGATACGCGACGCGGTACCAATGCCACCCTTAAAGCCAAAGCATACCGTGCCCGCACCTGCGCCAATGCCACCTTCCGCAACATCTTTCGATAGGGCGGCAATAGCCTCAGTCACATGATGTGGAGTAATGTGGCAGCCACGAATATCATTCAGTCTGGAGTCATTTGTTTCTCCAACAAGGATATTTATAGAATGGCGCCCTTCCGGCATTTTTGGCGCGTGATAATTAACAAGCCCTTGTAGCACTGGGGCGACAGACAGTGTATTCGTAAGGCCTATTAGGGATTCAATTTCACCAAGTTCTTCTACCTGCAGGGCACCTGCAAGCTTGCCAAAGCCGTTGCCTACTGCGATCGCAGCTGGTATCGGGCGTGTAAATATATCATCTGCAACCGGGGATATTATTGTAACACCGGTGCAAATTCCTTCTGATTTTACCGTAACGTGCCCTACCATAACGCCGTCAACATCCGTAATGGCATTGCGTGGTCCCGGTTGATAGTTTCCGGGGATATCAGTCCATTCTCGTATGCGTTTAAAAATTTTTTTGCTATGTGCCATTTCCATTCGTTCCTTTCATAGTATTAAGGGAATATGTATTTCAACTGATTCCATTTTGCTATCAGTTGATTTTTGCGTATATAGCAATTTATTCTTAAAACAATCAAGAGCAGGGCTTGACTGTGCACTTCAGTGAAACTTAAGGTAATTTTCAAGTGAACTGTTAATAGAATAATATTTTACCCTAACACCACTATCCACACAAGGAAATGATGAAATTTTACCAGAAAAGCTTTCCCAAAATTCCAAATTCGTAATGTTATAGCATTTCACGAAATAAAATATAAAAGAGGTGAAATTACCATGACCACAAGTATCGCCATCTACTCCAGAAAATCCAAATATACCGGCAAGGGCGAAAGCATCGACAACCAAATAGAACTTTGCAAACAGTATATCACTACTCATTTCCCAAATTGTACAACAAATAATATGCTTATATATGAAGACGAAGGTTTTTCCGGAGGCAACATATCTCGCCCCCAATTTAAGCGCATGATGGATGATGCCAAAGCAAAAAGCTTCTCTGCCATAGTATGTTACCGTTTAGATAGAATCAGCCGCAACATAGGCGATTTTGCGCGGCTAATTGAAGAACTAAACAATCTGCAAATCTCATTTGTGTCCATCAAAGAGCAGTTCGACACATCATCCCCCATGGGGCGGGCGATGATGTACATATCATCAGTTTTTTCTCAGCTCGAGCGAGAAACCATAGCCGAACGCATTAGAGACAATATGCACGAGCTTGCTAAGACAGGTCGTTGGCTGGGAGGCATTACCCCCACGGGTTATATCTCAGAAAGTGTGGAGAATATAACAATAGTTGGTAAAATCAAAAAAGCTTGCAAGTTAAAGCTGGTTCTGGAAGAAGCAGAAATTGTGCGGCAAATCTTTAAAATATTTTTAGAGGCAAATTCCCTAACAAAAACAGAAACATATTTTCTTCAGAACGGATATAAAACAAAAAATGCCAAAGCATTTTCACGGTTTGCCATTCGTAATATATTAACCAATCCGGTGTATATGATTGCTGATGATGATGCCTATCGTTATTTCAAAAATAACACGGATCTATTTGCTCAAAAATCAGACTTCGATAATAAGCATGGGATTATGGCATACAATCGCACCATCCAAAAAGGCGGGAAGTCAAACCAAATTCGCCCCATAAGCGAATGGATTGTGTCAGTAGGCAAACACGACGGATTAATACCCGGTGCAAATTGGGTGCAAGCCCAAGAATATTTGCAGCAAAATAGTATTAAATCCTTTCGCAAGCCACGCAGTAATACTGCCCTTCTCTCAGGAGTGCTTTACTGCGCTTGTGGGAATTATATGCGGCCCAAGTTAAGCAAATCCAAAATAAAAGGGGAGCCTGTTTTTTCGTATTTATGTACTATGAAGGAAAAAAGTCGCTCTCAATTATGTAAAATGAGCAATATAAATGGCGGTGTGTTAGATGAAGCAGTATGCCAGCAAATAAAAAAACTCGAAAGCAACGACTCCGAATTCATACAGCATCTAGTATCAAGCAAAGTACGGTTAAGCGATAACTATGAAAATCATAGGGAAAGCTTGTTGCGAACAAATCTTTCCGAAAGTGAAAAAGAAATAGCAGTATTACTATCATCACTGTCAACGGCCACAGATACATATGCAGAGGGCTATATAATAAAACAAATTAACGAGCTCCACAGCAAAAAAGAGTTAATCAAACGCCGCATTGCAGAGTTAGAAAGCCTGACCAGCCTCATCTTATCTGATAATAAATTTGACACCATTTGTCAAATGCTATCCGGTTTTAAGTATGCATTTGATAATATGGACATTGAGCAAAAGCGCGCCGCCATACGTGGCCTCGTAAAAAAAATAGAATGGGACGGAGAATATATACACATCATCCAATAATTCGTATAACAAAATACAGCATTGTTGGGAAGAAAATAATAACTGACATTAACCGCGCCGTTTGCAGTATTGCAATTTTAGGCGCGTCCAGTCCCAAATCATCCGCCATTAAGGCCATTTCTGTAAGGCCACCCGGTGTAGATGCCAATAGGCAGGTCGTCAATTCCAGGCCTGTAATTTTGCGGACTATAAAAGCAGTCACAAAAGTGATTACAATAACACCAACAAAAAGAATAATGGCAGGTATAAGCAAATTGCCAATAGCCAATATGCTTGCCCTGTCCATGCGCATTCCAATAAATGCACCCGCCAAAACTTGTAACGGCAGCCTGGCGCGAGATGGAAAATACGCTTTTGCCGTTACAATATTACATATAGCTGTACCCAGCATGGCACCAATAATTGCACCGGCTGGTATATCCAACAGCCATAGCACAAGCCCGGTGGTACACCCGCATAAAAGTGTAATGCATAACTTTCTAACCCATATGTATCTATATGCCGGGTCGGGGTTCTGCGGTTTGCTTTCCAGAATTATAGTTGATGGCTCTGGTAGCACAGGATCAGCAGGCGGTTTAATTTTAGCAATGATTTTTCTATAAAATGGTACCATGCATGTGAAAATAAACATGAGCCGTGATAATTGCAATAAAGCCACATATGCAGGATTCGCACCAAGTTCAGCGGATATGATTGCCATATCCATCATTCCGCCAGGGGCAGACGCAAATAAAGCGGTAACTATATCAAGCTTGCTAAAGCGATACATAGTAGATCCTATTGCAATATTAATAATAAACATGCAGATAATTATAATAATAGTAGGTAATGCTAAACGCTTTAGATCCAGGGCGTCTTTTTTTGTTACCCTGCTGCCAATCATAGTACCGGAGGCCAATTGCAAAACAACTTGCAATCCCCTTGGTAGCGCCGATTGTTCAAATATCATTTGCAGGATAATGACAGCTATCATTGCACCCAGCATGCCCCCGGCAGGCAATTTTAACCGGTGGCCGGCAAGCCCACCTGCTATAGCAACTGCAATTATTAATAGGAAAGAAAGGATTTCCAAGTTCAGCGACTCCTCTTTCGCATACAAATCTCACTGTAAAGCATGTTTGCCGGAGGGAAATCTCCCACAATCACACAGGGCGTTTTGACCGATATGCAAACATGACTTTAAATGCGGATTAGTATTGCAACATGCCATATATAATGGCATAGTGATAACAGACAGTCAACAAAATAAAACAAATTTCCTATTTGCAGTCAGCGTCTATTGCGGCATTAAGCAACTTTAACTTTTCTTCTTTGGAATATGGCAGGTTATTAATATATCTAAGTATCGCCTCTGCGTGTATGGCAGTAATTTTCTTTTGAATGGTAGAAATATCTGTTGTTCGTTGCACAATAATTTTCATTTATATTCATTCCTTTCATATTCTTCAGTCTATTGCGCTGATGATTGTCTTCATTCCGTAGCCACTATGTGACAATAGCAAATGAAATACTAATGGATATACGCGCAGGTAAAAAGCGTAGCGGAGACATACATCTTCAAGATGTTATCGGTGTTGACCGCGAAGGCAACGAAGTGCGAATAGAGGATAAAATTGCAGATAATAAAGAGCCGGTAGATGACCAGGTTGGTTTAAAAATGCAAATACGAAAACTACAAGAAAGTATAAAACGTGTACTTCACGGCAGGGAAAAAGTTGTGATAGAAATGCGATATGGACTAGAAGGCCGTGACGAACTAACCCAGCGAGAAATTGCCGCAACACTCGGTATTTCTCGTAGTTACGTCTCTCGAATAGAAAAAAAAGCCCTCAACAAATTGGGCAAGGAGTTGCAAGTGTAATAAATTCTATATCATATGAATAGGCGTGTCGAAAATTCATTTCAGCTTTTGCGAATTTTCAACATGCCTATTCAAATTATGTTATAATTCTTAAAGTCCATTTTTAGGAGGAATAACATGTATTACTCAACAACATACTTGTCACCTGTAGGTAAGATCACGCTTGCAAGTGACGAAGACAATCTCATTGGTTTGTGGAACGAAGGCCAAAAATACCATGGAGATACTATTTTTAAAAATATGATAGAAAAAAATAATATACCCATTTTAGAAAGCACAAAAAAATGGCTAGATAGTTATTTTGCAGGAGAAAAGCCAGCCATTAGCCAGTTGCAAATAGCACCTATTGGCAGTGAATTCAGACAACAAGTGTGGAATATCCTATGTGAACTGCCATATGGCACTGTTATTACATATGGTGACATTGCAAAAAAGGTAGCAGCCAAATTAAATAAAAAAAGCATGTCCAGTCAAGCGGTTGGCGGAGCAGTTGGGCATAACCCTATTTCTATTGTTATTCCATGTCACAGAGTAATAGGCTCAAATGGCAGTTTAACTGGTTATGCTGGCGGCATACAAATAAAAATAAAGTTGTTAAAATTAGAAGGTATAGATATGTCCGGTTTCTCTATTCCTATCAAAGGCACGGCTCTGTAAAGTGGCAAAAATATTTGTAAAAAATAATTGACATATTCTAAGAAATAGTATATGATTCTGTCTTGTGACGTGTTCATGGCAATTTTGACAAAATTGTCGCAAGGGTTTTGCTGTGTTTTGCTATATGATTCAATGCAATTTTTTTTGCACAACAACAGTGACACGCCCGGTTGCGTGAACATTATTTGTCACCAATGTATATTCATTACAAATATTAAAACGGTACTGCGTAAAGTTGGAGGAAAACTCATGCAAAACCAGAAGATTCGCATTAACCTAAAAGCTTATGATCACAAGCTAATTGATCAATCAGTGGCTCAAATTATCGAAACTGCTAAGCGCACAGGTGCTAGCATATGTGGGCCAATTCCACTACCTACTAAAAAGGAAGTGGTCACAATCCTTCGGGCGGTACACAAATATAAAGATTCACGCGAGCAATTCGAATCTCGTACACACAAGCGTTTGATCGACATTTTGATGCCAACCGCCAAAACTGCTGATGCACTTGGAAGGCTTGATTTGCCTGACGGTGTGGACATCACTGTGAAACTTATGTAGGTTGGAGGCTTTATATAATGAAAAAAGCGATTTTAGCTAGAAAATTGGGGATGACTCAAATTTTCACAGAAAACGGCACAGTTATTCCGGTAACAGTGCTTGAAGCCGGACCATGCAAAGTGGTTCAGCGCAAAACAGTTGAAAAGGATGGATATTCCGCCCTTCAAGTGGGTTTTGGGGATATTCGCTCTAAGTTGGTGAATAAGCCTAAGCAAGGTCACTTTGTTGCGAACCTAGGCGCAGGTGCTGCTCCAACGCGTGTCCTTCGCGAACTTAAGCTGGATGATTGTGACGCATACGAGGTTGGTTCAGAAATTAAAGCAGACATGTTTGCTGCCGGTGACTATGTAGACGTAAGCGGAACATCTAAAGGTAAAGGCTTTCAAGGCGCGATTAAGCGTCACAACCAAAGCCGCGGTCCTATGACTCATGGTTCTAAATATCACAGAGGTTTAGGTTCTATGGGTTCCGGTACAACACCTGGCCGTGTTCGTAAAGGTAAAAAAGCGCCAGGACATATGGGTGCAGAAGCTGTAACAGTACAAAACATTGAAGTTGTGCGTACAGACGCTGAGAAAAACCTAATTCTTGTAAGAGGTGCTGTGCCTGGTATTAAGGGTGCACTGGTAGTAGTAAAAAGCACAGTAAAAATGTAGGTGCAAAGGAGTTGTAGGACGTGGCTACAGTAGATGTAAAAGACATTAACGGTAAAACCGTAGGCAATATAGACCTTGATCCCGCTCTTTTTGGAGTAGAGGTAAATGAACATGCTGTGCATATGGCAGTGGTTCAGTATCTTGCAAATCAACGCCAAGGTACAAAAAGCACCAAAACTCGTGCAGAAGTGCGCGGTGGCGGAAGAAAGCCATGGAGGCAAAAGGGTACTGGGCGTGCGCGTCAAGGCTCGATTCGTTCTCCTCAATGGGTAGGCGGCGGAGTTGTTTTTGCTCCAAAGCCAAGAGACTTTTCTTTTAAGCTTAACAAAAAATTAAAGCGCTTGGCGCTAAAGTCTGTGCTTACAGATAAAGTAAACCAAGGCAAATTAGTCGTTTTAGATAGCATAAACCTTCCTGAAGTTAAAACAAAAGCGATGGCAGGTGTTTGTACAAGTCTTAACCTTGGTAAAGCATTGTTTGTTATGGAAGGTTCTAACACAAACGTAATGCTTTCCGCAAGAAACATTCCAACAATAAAAACAGCAGGCGTAAATACCATAAACGTTTATGACATTTTAAATCATGAAAATTTGGTAGTTACAAAAGACGCAGTGCTTAAGATGCAGGAGGTGTATGCATAATGGCAGATCTAAAATATTATGACGTTATTCAAAAACCTCTGATGACAGAAAAAAGCATGAGCCTTCTAGAGTCCAACACTTACTGTTTTTATGTGCACCCAAAAGCAACAAAAACACAAATTAAAGAAGCAGTTGAAAAGCTTTTTGCTGGTACGGAAGTAAAACGTGTTAATACATTAATAACACATCCGAAAAAACGTCAACGTCGTGGGTTTTTGCCAGGTTCAACTGTAAAGCGCAAAAAAGCACTAGTGACACTAACACCTGGCAGTAGCCAGATAGAATATTTCGAAGGTATCTAAGGAGGGTCACTTAAATGGGAATAAAACGCTATAGACCCTTAACCCCCTCACAAAGGCAAATGACAGTTTCCGACTTTGCGGAAGTAACAAGGTCAAAGCCCGAGAAGAGTCTCGTCCAGCATCTTAAAACACATAGTGGACGTAATGGGCAGGGTAAAATAACAGTTCGCCACAGAGGTGGCGGTGCAAAAATTAAATATCGTCTAATCGACTTTAAGCGCAACAAAGACGGCATTCCAGCAAAAGTTGCGGCCGTTGAATATGATCCAAACCGCACGGCGTATATCGCACTTTTACATTACGTAGATGGCGAAAAGCGTTATATCTTATCACCCAACGGAGTTAAAGTTGGCGATA
>Ga0123355_10002720_pt1 | contig 25067 bp, 18 predicted proteins | sample TergutEmb28metaG_3_FD_89872 | JGI IMG/M metagenome (GOLD analysis project Ga0123355, IMG submission 89872) | Embiratermes neotenicus P1 segment gut microbial communities from Petit-Saut dam, French Guiana - Emb289 P1 | ecosystem: Host-associated > Arthropoda: Insects > Digestive system > Gut ...
CTTCGATCCCGCCAGGTGCACCACCCCGAAGTCGATGATCTTGGCGCTGTCATCTTCGAGCACCAGAATGTTGCTCGGCTTCAGGTCCCGGTGGATCAGTCCTTTCTGGTGCGCCGCCTGCAGCCCCCGGCACACATGGGTCGCAATTTCAACCACGCGCTCTACGGTCAAGCGGGCGCTGGCGTCGGCGATCATATCGGCCAGGGTTGTGCCCCGCAGCAGCGGCATCACAAAGAACGGCTTTTTCTGACCGTTTTCCTCGATGACGTCGACATCCCGCACCTCGACGATATTAGGGTGGGAAATCTCCGCCAAGGCACGCCACTCTTTAGTGAACAGATCGACCGCCAGCGGATCAGATACATCCTTCATCAGCTTGATGGCGACCAGGCTGCCGGTCTTGACGTCGACGGCGCGCCACACCACACCCATCCCGCCTTCCCCAAGTTGTCCTTGAAGTTCGTATCGTCCTGCTATGAGAGATATAGACATAACGTGTCCGCCCGGCGGTAAGTCCGCGCTCCGGGCCGTTCTAACGAGTGGCGGGAAGGGTCAGGGTGGTTCCCTTCAACGATTTCGCGGCGAGTCGGCCCATCGCCATCGAATCACTGCGTTTATGAGGAATACTTCTAGCCAAATCACTATACACCCATGGGCTGCGGGAGCACCACAGGAGAAGAGCGGCAATTTGCCACTCATAGGTGCCGTAATTTGCGTTCGAGCAACGTCAGGTTCGAGCCCTCAACCTGGGCCAGAGACGCCTCAGTAAGAATCTACCCCGCCCGCGGACACGAGGTGCCGATGGAGTTGGGAGCCATCAGGAATTGCTGCAGGAATTCCCTGCGCCCTCGGTGCGGCGCGGCTACTTGCCAGCATGCTCTTCGGGATATCGTCGTCCGTCGCGGTGAGCCTGGCGATTGCGTCTCCGCTCTTGCTCGCCGCGGGACTGGCCGCTGGATATGTCCCGGCACGGCGGGCCATGCGCCTCGACCCCATGGTCGCGCCCCGCCGCGAATAACAATTCAATTGGGCCAAACCCACGACTTCCCGAGTTGCTCGTCATCGGCTTTGGGATCTGGAAACGCAAAACGACACATCATTCCCTTATTCCCTTCTTGCCGTTTGATGGCCCGCCTCCTCCGTTTTAGCTGGACCGCGTAAGGGCCCGAATAGCGCAGGATCCGCCGGGGGCAGCGCACTCCGATGACCTGTGGGCAGCCGGGCTATCACGCCAGTGGCCGCTTGCGTCCCGCGCGGACGATTTTGGTTTAGCATCGAGCAATGCCGGTCTCAGTCCACGTACAGAATGTCCACCCCCGCAAGTTGGCCGCTGTGCGGCGCGAGGTCGAGCCGGGCTCGGTTGGCGCGGCGTGGAGGCCTGCGCTGGACAAGGTCTGGGAGTTCGTTCGCAGCCAACCGGGGCTGCGGATTGACGGCCCGAACATCTTCCTCTACCACCACCCGAACAAGGCAGGTGCACCGATCCTGTGTGACTTCGGCGTCGAGGTCACGCGCACATTCGAAACTGCGGGCGAGGTATACGCGACCGAAACGCCCGCCGGCGAAGCTGCTGTCGCTGTCCATCGCGGGCCGTACAACCGCATGCACGAGGCGTACAGCGCGATCAAAAAATGGATGGCGGCGAACCGGAGGGAGCCCGCCGGGCACTGCTGGGAGATCTACGGAGATCCGACGCCCGATCCGGCCGACTCTGAGACGACGGTAGTGTATCTGTTAAAGTAGCTCCCCGGGGACCGGAGCCCGCACTGCGGCCGGCAGGCACTTCAAGTCTTGACACCCGAACCGGGGCATCTGATCCCGATGGATTCACCCGGGGATACACCCTAGCTCTCCTACAGAACTTACCCTATTGCAGTTTAACCGAAAAAGTCGTTATAGTTCGCTTCGCATTACAGCTCTATAGCACCAGAAGGCGCCCGCACGCATCATTAGCTAAAACTCCGGAATTTTCCTAGAAAATCTCACATTCTGAGATATAGCACCTGGTTTCATTCCTTGCGGCTCGCGCGTGGGCGCCCCGCACCCGTCAATTCCCCTAACCGCGGCGGGCGCGACGGTTCGGCGTCCCGCGCAAAAGGAGCTTCGGAAATGAGACGTCGCCTTCTGTTCGTGTTGTTGTGGATCCTGGTTGCGCTCGGGTGCATCACGGCAGCCTCAGCGCAATCCATTCCCGAGTGGCAACCCAATACTGCTTACGCAGTCGGCGCTCTGGTGATGTACAACGGGGTCGAATATCAATGCCTTCAAGCGCACACTTCGGAGGTAGGTTGGGAGCCTCCCAATACTCCGGCCTTGTGGCAGCCTGTCAGTGGCACAGGTACCTGCTCGGCGGCTCCGGCTGTGCCCACTGGACTCGCGGCTTCCTCCACAACCAGTTCGGGAACAAGCCTCAGCTGGCCGCCAGTTTCGCCTCCGGCGAACTGCAGTATTACCAATTACGCCATCTACCAGAACGGCAACTCGATCGGGACCACAACCGGCACGAGCTTTTCCGTCACCGGCCTTTCAGCCTCGACAACCTATGTGTTCACCATCGCGGCCAGCGACGCCGCCGGGATGTCGGGACAGAGTTCGGGCCTGCAGGTGACAACGTCCTCTGGCAGCGGAGGGGGCGGAGGCGGGGGCGGCTCGGGATGCGCTCCGGCATTTAGTTCGTCACAGGTCTACACCGCCGGAATGACCGCCAGTGAAAACGGCATCAACTATGTCGCCAACTGGTGGACCGAAGGTCAGGATCCAGCCACCAATAACGGCCCGTCCGGAAGCGGGCAGCCATGGACGTCACAGGGATCGTGCGCCGCGTGCTCGGCAATCCCTGGTGCCCCCACGAATCTGAACGCATCCGGCACAGGCTCCACCAGCACCACTCTGAGCTGGACCGCCTCGAGCGCTCCCGACTGCACCATCACCGGCTACACCATCTTCGAAAACGGCAATGCAGTCGGAAGTTCGACCGGAACGACGTTCGTGGTGAATGGACTCTCGGCACAGACGACCTACACCTTTACCGTCGCAGCGGTGGATTCGGCCGGGACCTCAGCCGAAAGCGCGGCGATCCAGGTCACCACTGGCTCGGGTGGGGGAGGGGGTGGAGGCGGAGACATGTTTGCGCCGTACATGGACATCAGCCTGGGTGTAGGCGAGACCGTGGCGAGCATGGCTTCCCAAGCCGGCCTAAAGTCGATCACCCTGGCTTTTCTCGTAGACGGCGGCTGTGTGGCAAATTGGGGTGGGCTTGGCGGCAACGTAAACAATGCCACCTTCCCCAACGGCACCACAGTAGCTTCGGCGATCAGCGCGCTCGAAGCGGAGGGAGTGTCTGTGATCATCTCCTGGGGTGGAGCTAACGGATCGATCCAAAGCTCCTGCACCACCGCAAGCCAGGTGCAGGCGATGTATCAATCCGTGTTCGACGCTTATCCGGGAATCATCGGGCAGGACTTCGACATCGAGGGCGGCATCAACAACAGTGTGGTCGCGCAGGCTTTGGCGGGACTGAAAGCCGCAAATCCCGGCAAGCTGATCTCACTCACGTTGCCGGTGCTTCCCACCGGCCTGGTTTCGGCCGGCATCAGCATCCTCGATGCCTGCGCCTCCGCCGGATTTAATCCCGATGTGGTGAACGTCATGGCGATGGACTACGGTTCCGCCAACGATAACGGCGGGCAGATGGGCCTCGATGCCACTGACGCCGCGAGCGCCACAGCAACGCAGATCCAGCAGGCAGGGCTGAGTTCGTCGGTGGGCGTGACGCCGATGATCGGGGTCAACGACACCAACACGGAGATCTTCCAGCTCTCCGACGCCACTACCCTTCTTAACTTCGCCAAATCTAACAGCTACATCACGCGGCTCGCGATGTGGTCGCTGGCGCGCGATAACGGCGGCTGCGCAGGACAGGGATTCGCATCCCCGACCTGTAGCGGCCTCAGCCAGAGCAACTTCGAATTCTCGTCGATTTTCGATGCCTTCTGACGAGTTCGGAAACAACAGCGCCAATCCCGTCTCACGTCGGGATTGGCGCTTGGATTTCATCCGATCGTTGAGCACCGCCGCTCCCTTTGGGAACCCGAAACCATTGTGAGTAGCGGTTATTTTCGGCCATCCGGAGCCAGCCGCCAAAGCTGGAAGATCAGAGTCGGATTCCCGACAAGGCCAGACTCCGAACGCCAACGCCGAAGGCGGCAAGTCGGTCTGTACGCTCTCCGCAGTCCGAGCGGCGCGAGACCGTCATCCTCCATACCACGTTGCTGCCCTGCGCCATGCTGCATTAAAGTCTGCGGAGAGGATCTGAGGGAGGGATGGAACCGTTGAGCACGATGGCATCTTTAGCCATACTCATTTTGCTCGCACCTGTCTCCCCGGCTCAGAATGGGGAGGCGCACTCAGCGCAGGTGGTCAAGTCCAGCCCAACCCTCGTCATCGTTCCGACTTCCGTCAGATCACAATATGGCGACCCTGTTCGAGATCTCGACGCAGTCCGCTTTCGACTCGCCGACAATGGGCAGGAGCAAAGTGTCTATCTCGAGCGCATAGAAAATGAGCCGCTCGCCGTCGTTGTCCTCATTCAAACCGGCGGGGCGGCTTCGAGCGAGCTGGGGAACTACAGCAAGCTCGATACTTTCGTGGGGTCGATCCTTGGAGCTTCACCCAGCAAGTTGGCCCTCGTTTCCTTCGACAGCCGCGTTCGACAGATTTGGGGATTCCCGCCCAGAGTCGATGGCCTTGATTACGCCTTGACACATCCAACCGGCGGCGATCGGGGAGCAGCGATTCGAGATGCGGTAAGGTGCGGAATCAACCTTCTTCAAAATCAGCCTGCACAGTTCAGGCGGATTATGTTGTTGTTCAGCCAGGAGAAGGACTCTGGCAGTGAGTCCAGTTCTGCAGAGGTTTTGCGGGAGGTGGCAAGAAGCGGAACCACGATTTACAGTTTTACTTTTTCCCGCGACAGCGGGAGCAGGAAAAACCACAAAGACAAGCCATCCAGCACCACGGCGGGGGAATTGGCTACGCAGTCAGGTGGAGAAGCCGCGCGGTTTGATGGCGACGATGAGCTGGAACAAGCAATGTCGGTCGTGCGAGAAGACATCCGCAGCGGCTACATCCTCAGCTTTCATCCCACGTCTCCTACTCCTGGCTTGCACACTATCACCGTACAGGTCGGTCAACAGACGGGCCGTTTGAGAGTACTGGCGCGGAAGTACTATTGGCTGGACTAGGCTGCGTGCAGAGCATGCCGACGCGCACCGGGGGAGCAATCCCCGGGTGTCATTACTCTTCGGCGCAGTGCCATCGGATGAGAACCTCTCGACGATCAAAAAAGCCGCGGTGCCATTCCTGATCGCTGTGTGTAATGAGCTTACACATGGCGAACTGACTGGAATGGTGATCGATGGCATGGCCTGCAACCTGAGTATCAATATGACATCTACACTTGAGTGCCCGCTTCGGGGCCGGCACGATTCTAATCCCCTGCCATCTCTTGATCTCCACATCCGGCATCCCAGAGTGCTTGGCGCTTTCGAGAGCCTGATCCGGGGCACTCCGGTTGTTTGATTCGGGGTGCTTGGCATGAACAAAAACGTGGTCTCGAGCCACGAACCCGATCGCGAGCGTAATCCAGAAGATAGAGATCACCAGAAGGCCGCTGCGTTCGGGCCTCTTTGGTGGCCACTGCGAGTGTTCGAGCAAGTCAAACATGGGTCAGGCGCACTCCAAAGCTCCAGCCATATCCATCCAGTTCCGGAATGAACTTCGGAGGTTGCGAGACAACTGTCTTCGCATTCGGCCCCCGTTACTTCGTGGTCGATCCGCTGAGTCCAGATATGCAAGAATTCTGAGTACACCTCATCAGCGACTCACTTCGTGTGATGCCGTGCAGCCATTTCGACTCATAACTTTGAACCCAAGTCAGTGTTACTCGCTCCTGATTACGCCGATCGGATCAACTCTGACAGCCCTCCACGCGGGAACGAAGCAGGCTAGCGCGGCGGTAGCAAGCAGTACACCGGTTGAGCTCAATAGAGCCACGGGATCTCGAGGATTTACTTGCACCCAACTCGACAACACCTTTCCCATTGCCAAACCCAGGACAGCTCCAACCGATACTCCCGCTCCCACTCCGATCGATGCCGACTTAAAAACAGACCTCAATACATCCTCCCGCTGCGCTCCCAGCGCCATTCTTATCCCTATCTCCTTTGCTCTCTCCATCACGCTGTAAGAAACAACGCTGTATAGACCGATCGCCCCGAGAGCCAGTGCAAGTGTGCCAAATATCAGCAATAATCGCGCCGCCAACTCACTCTGCCGCCATTCGTCTCGCCGGGAAATAACCTCCTCAAGGCTCCAGGCATTTCTCTCGGTTTGTTGATCGGAGTCAATGTTATGAACCTGTACTCGAACTGCATGAAAAAAGGAGTTCGGTGACGTGCGCGTATGGACCAGGATATGCGTGTAGGTTCCAATCAGAACTGAAAAGGGTACATATATCGCCGGTTGAACTGGATCGACCAGACCAACATTCTTTGCGTCCGCGACCACGCCAATGACCTCAAACCATCCGTTGAGTTGCGGAATAGCAGTTTGGTAAGGTCCACTTTTGAGCTCCGGCATTCGGAATGTGTGCCCGATCGCGCCACCGGTCGGAAAGTATTCCCTGGACATGGCCTGATTGATGACAGCCACTCTCGCTCCACGCAACGATTCCGCATGATCCCAGATACGTCCAGACAAAAGCTGCATCCCCAGAACCGAAAAGTATTCGTTACTGACCAGGTGGAGTCGAGTCTGCTTTTCTTCGACGCCCACCTGGCCCATGATCTCAATCTTCTCATCCAATCCACTCTGTGGTGGCGTCGCCATCATTGAAATTGCTGCAGATTGCACACCCGGGATCTCAGTCACCGCTCCGCGTAGACGATCGAAATATACCGCGCGCTTTTCCCATGCTGCGTAAGAGTTTTCACGAAGTGGAATCCCGACAACCAATGTATTCTTCGGGTTATAACCGAGTTCAATATGTGTCATCCGAATGAAAATCCTTATTGTCGACGCGGCCCCCGTGAGCAGTAACAGGGTCAAGGCAACCTGCGACCCTGCAAGCAACCCGTACATACGCCCACTCTGCAATCCACCTGCATGCGTAGGCGCGCTACCCTGCAGAAGTTGAGCCGGTTCGGTCTGGCTGAGCCGAACCGAGGGCCCCAATCCGAAAACTATTCCCGCGAATAGCACCAACCCGATACCGAACACGAGAACGGGCAAATTGAGTTGAATCGAAGCTTCGCGAGGATAGGACCAGGGCAGCCATTTCACCACGATCACAAGGCCGGCATAAGTGAGAACGGTGCCCAGGACTGCACCCACGCAGGAGATCATGATCGATTCCGTCAACAATTGCCGAACAATTCGCGAACGAGTCGCCCCAACAGCAGTGCGTAGCGCCAGTTCACGATTTCGTGAAACCCCTCTCGCGAGGAACAGTATCGAGGCGTTAGCGCAACCAATCAGCAGCAGAAGGGCTACGGCGACAAACAGCGCGTAAAGAATGTGTACAAGACTCCCATCCGAAATATGGAGTAAGGGGTCCAGATGAACCCTGAATGACTTGGGGAACTGCTGGGGCGTAACTCTCGCCAACTCCTCGAACAAAGCCTGAAATTCGGCTTCCGCAGTCCGCCGTTGAACACCAGCTCGTAGTCTGACGGAACACAGACAGACGGGCTGTTTCGGATCGTCTGTGACATTCAACGGCAGATAAACATCTCCAAGGGTCCACGCAAAGCGAGACGGCATAACCCCGACAATGCTGTAGTTCTTGTGGTCCAACCCAAGAGGCTTGCCCAAAATGTCCGTTCTTCCTGCAAAGTGACGCTTCCAGAACTGATAACTCAAAACAGCCACTCGCTGAGATTCCTGTCCGTTCACCGCGTCTGAAGGGAGTAACCCTCGACCAAGCAATGGAGCGACGCCGAAGTAGCTGGACGCATTCGACGTCAGGAACACTGCGCGGACGTCTTCGGGAAGGTCATTCTCAGTAGTGGAAAGTTCCCAGTTCACCTGTCCGAGAACACTCTCGACCGACTGCAGTTCTCGGGTCTTCTGAAGCTGCCAGGCCGTTACATAAAAATTGCGAGGGACGCCGCTTTTGTCCTCTGTCAGAACTCGTACCATACGACTCGCCCCTAGATACGGATAAGGACTTATGATAACGGCGTAGATAACACTGAAGACAGTCGTGGTGGCCCCGACGCCGAGAGCGAGTGAGAGCAATACCGTAACGGTGAACAGGCGTTCCCTTGCCAGTGAACGCATTCCGTATCGCACATCCTGCCACAGATCTTTCAACGATTTGCTCCCTGCCAGCTCGGGCACTCAAATCTGTAACGCGTAAAAGACGCCACGGCCAACGACGCATCCATGAACCACGGATGATATGACAAACAGAAGCTGCCTGGCTGCGCCTCCAGGGTACACAGAAAGGCCATGAGGTCCCTCGCATAGCCACCCGGAGATTCGCCAAACGTCATCGCATTCTGGAGCGGCCGCTGCCGTCTTAACCTGCCGGAGCTTAATTGGTTCTTCTTCGATACCGTCCCAGGTTTTGTTTCCTTGACAGGACCTGGGATTGAGACCCACGAATAACCTTCATGCCGACTGGTCGCCAAAACTCGCAAGCCTCAATCGCCCTTAAGGTCGTCAGAAACAAAATCGGCTATTCGTAGTGCAGACAGACGATTGGGTCTACTTTCGCAGCTCGGTAGGCTGGAAATAAGGAGGCTGTCAGGCCAACCATGACGACCAGAGTTGAGGCGAGTGAGAACGTCCAGGGGTCCATGGCCGAGACACCCCAGATTTGGCTGGCCATCAAACGCATCAAGACACTGCTCGCGACCAGTCCGACAACGATCCCGGCAAGAATCAAGGTCAGGCCCTTCCGCAATACCATCTGCAAAACGTCATGCCGTTGAGCACCCATGGCGATTCGAATTCCAATCTCGTGGGTCTGCAGGGAAACTGTATATGCCATGACGCTGAAAATGCCGACCAAAACCAGTAACAGTCCCGTCATACCGAAGGTTCCAAGAACAATCAGAGTGAATTGCGGCCCAGCATAATATGAACTCCTGAGAATGCTCTCCATCGGTCCGAGATCAGAGATAGCAACGTCTGAATCCACCTCAGCGATGGCTCGGCTCAGACTGGCGAGAACCAGACTTGAGTCGCCCGCCGTCCTCACTATGATTCCGCGCGGCCCTGTGCCCGTGACGGTGTGCGGGAAATAAACCTCCGGTCGGATCGCATCCTCTAAACCCGTGTTCTTTGCATCGGCGATGACACCGATGATTTCGAAGTAAGACTCTCGTGGCCAATCCACGGCCCATTGCTCAAAAGTCGTGAACTTTACTTTCTTACCGATGGGATCTTCGCTCCCGAAATAATTGCGTTCGAACGTTTGATTGATGACGACCACATGTCGAGCGGACTCTACGTCGCTTCGCGAAAGCAGCCGGCCGCGCAGCAACTGTCGGCTCAAGGTTTGGAAGAAACCCTCACTGCACATGTCAAACGTTGTGCCCCAAGATCCGGAATGTATTTTCCCCGCCACGACAATCTCGGTCCACCCGCGGGAATAGGGTGGGAAAGAGGTAGCCTCGGTGGAAGCGACGATTCCTGGAATAGCCGCGACTCGGTCGAGTACTTTTTCAAAGTAGGCTCTCTTGGCGTCTGCTGTATCGTAGCGGCCCTCGGGCAGCGATAGTCGCGCATAGGCAACACTGGCGGGATTGAAACCGATATCGACTCGTTCAAGGGCGCGGAGTGTGCGTATCATGAGCCCGGTAGCCGTCAACAGCACAATTGATAGCGCCACTTCGACGACGACCAGAATGGAACGTAATCTCCCGTGCGGATAGCAGCCACTTGCCCCCTTTGCGCCTCCGGCAAGGCCGACGTGCAGGTCGCGCCGCACCAGATGGAGAGCGGGTGCGAGACCGCAGACAAAAGTGGCGAGAACCGATACTCCGACCGCAAGCAGCAGCGTTGCTGATCGGATGGAGATGGACACTTCGGAAGGGATGGTCTCAGGAGGAATCGCAGCTATCATCGCCTTCAACCCGAGCAGCGCGAGCAGGCATCCGCCAATACAACTCGCGGCTGCCAAAAGGCTGCTCTCAACCAACAATTGCCTTATCAGCCGAGAACGGGTCGCCCCTATCGAGGCACGGATCGCGATCTCCTTTGCCCGCACCATCGCTCGGGCTAGCCAGAGATTCGCAACGTTGCTCGAAGCAATCAGAAGCAATATGAAAACCGCCGCCACCATCGCCAAGACCGTTGCTTTGAAGTGCCCGACGGACTGATCCCTCAAGGAGGTGGCCACGATCCTGTAATTGGCGCGAAACCAGGCGGGGTAATCTTTTTCCGACAATTTTGCAATCGCGCCAAGGTCCGCGGAGGCGGCTGCGAGACTCACATCCCGTTTGAGGCGTCCGACAATCCACAACTCGTTCGGTTGAGCGCCAAATCCACTAACGAAACTCGATCTGTTCAGGTTCGTGGGAATCCACACTTCGCATCCGCCGAATCGGAATCGTGGCGGCATGATGGCCACCACGGTCCTCGGTACTCCGTTGAGATTCAGCGAAGCTCCTAGTATTTTCGGATCGCGATTGAAAAGATTGGCCCACACTGTGTCACTCATGGCGAATGCCGGGGGCGATTCCGGATTTCCGTCTTGCAGCGTAATCCGGCGGCCCAGGGACGGTTTGATACCAAGCAAATCAAAAGTATTTGCAGTCACCCAGCAGCCAAGCAATTGTTGAGTCGGCGCGCCGGTTCGCAGATAGCGGATGTCGAAGTAGGCAAGCGCCGCCAAATCCTCGAACGTGTGGTTCTGCTCCTTGAAGTTCAGGAATACGGGGACCGGGAATCTCGAAAGCGAAGGGGCAGCGAAAGAAATTGAGGGAGTTGCCAGCCTGTCAGCGTCCTTATACGGGAAAGGGTTCAGCAGAACACTGTCGACGACGCTGGAAATCACGGTGGTTGCTCCAATGCCCAAAGCAAGAGTCAAAACAGAAATGACACTGACGCCCGGATTTTTTCCCAGCATTCGCAGGCCATAGCGAAGGTCGTGCCAAACGCTCTTCATCTTGTTCCTCTGACCAACTCTAAATCGACTGTCGATATCGCCTTGAAAGATTCAGAGCACGCGTTTTGTTAGAGAGCCACAGCTTTTCCCAACGCCCGGGTCCGCTGTTTTGTGAGACCTGGTTGTAGACTCACTCAGCAGGGATTGCATCCAGTTGCAGGTTGAGGCTGGCGCCCTCTTTCAGACTTACGGCTTTGCCCCGATCTTCGAACTGCTGAAGAAAGTCCGGATCGAGATAAGCGCCGCGTTCTATCCCCTCCCAGGCAAATACTTTGTAGTCCCCCGGAGGTATGTTTTCCAGCGCGAATCTGCCCTGACGGTCGCTTATAGCCTGGCGAAAGAAAGAGGGTTGAGCACGGCGTGCGCCATCCGGGACCAGCACAACTTGGACCCCTGCAGAAGGTTGTTGATCTTGCTCGACAGTGCCATCGACACGGGCAGCGCCAGGGCTCAACACCAGATCAAGATTTTTGAGGGATTGGTCGGCGGCGACCGTTACGCCCGTCTCCAGCGGGTCGGGAGATTGCTCTGATTTCAGGTAGTAACTTCCCCCGGGCGGGCGGAAGAATTCAATACGGTAGCTCCCCGGTCGAATGTCACGAAATCCATAGCTTCCATCCGAGCCGACAGACGTGCTCTTTGCCGCCGGGGTGAAGCTCGATCCCCAAGAGTTCGGTACTGGATCCAGAACAGCAACGAGACTGCTTCGATCGAAATCCGCATTTCCTTCCACCGAGATGTGGCCGCCCACTTCTACGCCGGGACTCATCCCAATTTCCACATCGTGCAAAGCAACCTCTCCCACTTGCACGGTCTTCTGACCCCACAGCTCTGCTTCCTTTTCTGAATGCGCATCGCGATGGGCCATGAAAACGTAATTCCCCGCAGGAACTCCCGACACCTCGAACTTTCCCTTCGCATCGACTTCCGGCGCATAAGGCCAAGGCGCGATTCCTCCCTCTTCTTCGAAGGTGAGGTCGGCGGCGCCGGTCGATGACGCAGAAGAAGCAGCAAAAGCAGAAAACAACAGCCGCCCGCTGACGGTAACGGTGTGTAGCGCATTCAGAGTAATGGCAACGCCCGCCATTTGTTCTCCTGCGCGCAACCCGAGTGCGGTTGAACCGTCCTGGCTGGGCATGGCAGGGAAATACACCGGAACATACGCGGATTTCGGGACAGGACCTTTCTTTGAGGGCCGCGGCGGAATGGCTCGAAGATAGTATTTTCCGGGAGGCAACGGCTTGAGCTGGTACTCGCCAGCCTTGTCCGACGTGCTACTCGCCACCGGACTGAACACCGACCGACCTAATCGATAGGAGCGCCTGAGGGCTTGCAGAGTGACCCCTGGCAGGACCTTGTTTTCACCGTTGACGATCTGTCCGGATAGGGTTGCCCCCGGGGTCAAACGAATGACCACGTCATCGCGGTGATGACCCGGCGTAAGCACAACGAATTGACGTCGGAGGCCAGGACTGCCCAGGTCCTGACTTACATAACCGTCATGCGATGCCGAAAGCATGTATCGCCCGGGAGCCAGGTTTTCGAGGGAAAATCGGCCAGTGGCATCGGTAACCGCGGAAGCATTTTCAGCGACCGACATTTGCGACGGCATTTGAGGCTTGGCAGACACGCTCGTGTCCCGCAAGGGCTGCCCACTGGTGGCATCGACCACCGTCCCACGGATTGCACATTTCCCGGATTGGGCGAGGTCCTGGGCGTGCGAACCAACGATGCAAAGCGCAACCACTGCCACGACCCAGGCCGATCGCCGCATTGCTGCTGCCGCATTCATGGGGAAAAATAACAGCTGCCTTTATACCCGGCGCGATTAACTTCCTAGATGCAGTGCAGACGGGAACAGTTTTCCTCAGACTCGGCGGAAACTGGCGACGGAGGTCGCACTCGATTCACCGGCGGGCATGACCCACTGGGATCCAGAGACAGGCCGCGGAATCACCAGCCAGGGAGCGGCAGCCTGCCCTCGGGCGCTCAGCCTGGAAGCGGAAAATCTGCCGCGAAAACCGGAAACTAAACCACCACCTCCGGCCCCCCCCAACCCTGACTGTGCCGGATTCGCTACAGCCCAACTGGCGATCGGGCGCGGATTTGACCTTGTAATCGGGACCACATCGGCGGCGAATCGGGCGCGAAGCCCCTCCCCTGCTCGGCACGATCAGCCCGTCCCGGTGTTCGGCCGCCTGGCGCCCCGGCGTTTCGGTAGCCCGAGCGCAAACGGCACCAGCCCGTGGCCACCCTTCCCGAAGGGCCGGAGGCTTGCCTCCGGCTTTCGGAACTGGCGTACCGTTATGGCTCAGCCGCAGTTGCGGCCGAAGCGGCTGTCGTGTAACTGATCGGCGTCAGCGCTGGTGTGCACGAACTGCCACAGCTTGTCGGGAATGAGAAGGAATAGACACGGCCGTCATTGATAATCGCGCCGGTAACGTCATGGACGCGGATTTGATACTGATTGCCTCCGGCCACGGTAGGCAATACCACGTAATCGTCGCCCAAGTCAGCGTCCATCACAGCGGCAGTCCAAGCTCCGTTCACGACGTAATCCACGCCATGAATGCCATTTGCCAGATGCGTAATGGAGATCGCCGACCAGTACGGATTCGCGCCGTTCAGGAATCCGATGTTGATATCGCCGGTGTAGTTCGGCGCCGGCTCGAAATACCAGCTGATCTGGCGGTTATTCCAGAAGTTGGGGAATAGATCGCCAACCGGCTGGCCGTTCAGGACATAGTTGTTGAGCGCCGCCTGCGCCTGGTCGAGATGAAACGGGTCATCGCGGCACCATGCGTTGCTGTCCTGGCAACTGTCTGCCACGACTAAGTCGAGCGACGCCCCCGTGAACTGGTCGTTAACCCATCCCACGCCGCCCCGACAGAACGGCTCGTTTTGAGCGCCATCGTTCGTGCCTTCGCAATTGGCTCCCATGGTGATGTGAACCCAACGACCGCAGTTCAGTCCATTGTCGAACAATCCGATATCCGCCGCGAACGTCGAAGAGATAGGACGAGACAGTTCCAGCGAATAGTTACCCGGGTCGTTCTGAACGTTGAGCGCGACGAAGTTCTCCGAATCCAGATTCGCCTGCGGAACTCCGCATCCGCCATACGGACTGCCAAGCCCCGTAAACCAAGTCGAATTTCCAGTAAAGACCTGTGGAGTCGGAGTGGCGCCTGTTACCGCAAAGGGAACTGCATTACTCGTCACGCCGTTTACGATCGCAGTCACATTCACCGTTCCGGCCGGCAGGTTTGGGACCGTGACGGTCACAGAATCTATGGCCCAGGTCGTGACCGTTGCCGTTGTCGAACCAAAGCGGATGGAACTGGATCCCTGCGTGCTCCCAAAAGATGCTCCAACGCCGGGCATCACGGTCACCGAACTCCCGGAAACTCCGGCAGCTGGGCTGATCCATGCAATTTGCAACACCGGAGTTGAACTTACGGTGAGTGCGATGGAGGTGGTTGCGGAGAGCGTTCCCGACGATGTTCCCGTCGAAGTCCCCTGGATTGTGATCGCAGACGTTCCCGCGCTGGCCGAGGTGCTCGCAGTCAGCGATAGCAAGCTGCTGCCAGTCGTAGGATTCGTACCAAAGGAAGCGGTAACTCCCGCAGGTAGTCCCGACGCGGTGAGAGTCACTGCTCCGCTGAATCCACCGAGGTCCGTTACGCTGATCGCGTCGGTGCCTCCGGAATCCGGGCTGATCGTGAGGGCCGCGGCGGATGGCGTGAGGGTGAAGCTCCCAGTTCCTCCGGTCGAACCGATGGTGAGCGTGATCGTGGTGCTCGCCGAGAGCGTTCCAGACGTGCCAGTAATCGTGACCGTCGATGATCCGACGGCGGCCGTGCTGCTTGCGTTCAGAGTCAGAACACTTGCAGCCGTTACAGGGTTCGTGCCAAAGGCGGCAGTAACACCGGCAGGCAATCCGGAAGCCGCCAGAGTGACGCCGCCCGTGAATGAGCCGACGTCCGATACCGAGATGGTGTCGGTGCCGCTGCTGCCACGCGCCACGGACAACGAACTCGAAGCGGGCTGGAGCGTGAACCCGCCGCTCGAACCGCAGGTTGTCCCATTGAGCGCGAACGACACCGGAACCGCATTTGTGGCGCCATTCCACGTGCCGTTGAATCCAACGCCGGTCAGGCTGCCGCCGGCGGGAATACTGCCGTTGTAGCTCAAGCTGGTCACTGTGACGTTTGCGCCGCTTTGCGTCGCTGCGCCATTCCAGAGTTGCGTGATTGTCTGACCATCGGCGAATGCCCAAGTCAAGGTCCAGTTCGAAATGGCCGTCGTTCCTGTGTTCGCAATTGCTAGGGAAGCGCTAAATCCACCGGGCCACTGGTTGGAAATTGTATAAGTTACGTTGCAAGCGGCGCGAGCCGATCCAACCGACATCAGAACGAGCATTGCGGTCAAAACGAGTGTGAAAGTGCGCAAAATCCAATTCTTCATGGGCTTAGGTCCTCGCATGTTCGGCACTGGACGGGGCTGAAGTGACCACGTGACACTGAGTGCCAGGGGCTGTGTAGATCCGCGCGAAATCGCCAGGCTGATTCGTTTCTTGCATGCAGTTGCCAGAAGCTGTGGATATTCGCGATTTCTCCCTGGATGCCCGGCAAATCGATTTTGTATTGTGTGGCAGAACGCTCTGCTGAGGAAGTTAAACAGGGCTAAATTAACGCCAAAATTGCAGAGTTCATCATTTGTCCGCTTGATTCGAGCTTCGGTCCGCTTGAATGCAGTCTTTTGTGGACGTTAATTTAATTTAACCTTAGCGCTTCGGAACACCACTCTGCCCTGGCGGCCTGAGGCAAGTTTTTTGCCCGGCACGCAGTACTTCAACAGTACAGAGGTGAGTCCCTTCGACGTCCGCCAATCGCAGGTTCCGTTTCCTGCAAGGTCCATGTACGCGGTACAGGTCCTGAACGAACGCAGTGTCTTGGAAAGTAGTCTGGAGCCGCTTGGCGTCCTGTCGCCGAGATGGAATCAAGGTAGTCAAATTCAATTGACGAAACAGGCGTCACTCAAAATGCCCGAGGATGGGCAACCCTCGATTTCGACAAGAGGTCGGTCCGTTGCACAAAACTTCTGTGTTTGTAACCACTGCGACCAACTGGGGCCAGCAAAAACAAGGCCTCTACGTGATCAGGAGCATCTGAAAACGTAGTTTTCTGAACTGTGCCGGACTATCAGAATGACCACATTCATCCATTCATCGGTGCCGAAGGCGCCGCGCAATCCGACACTAGGAACAGTGCTCTCCGAACCCGTTCTTCGAATGTGACGTTGCCGTGGCGGCGGGGGCTCTTTTTAGCATCTGCCTGCCGGCTCACTGCATCGAAGGACAGAAAGAGGACGGGCACAGTGCTTTCGGCAAAGCTCGCCCGCGAAGGATGTGGACTGGCCGGAAATCGAGTCCATCGCACGCGTTATAGGAGGATGAATGGCAAACACCAGGGCCATTATCGAGCAGGCGTACTCCGCATTCAACAGGCGGGACATCGACGGTGCATTGGCACTGATGACACACGACGTGAGCTGGCCCAAGGCTTCGGAGGGCGGCAGGGTTGTCGGAAAAGAAGAGATCCGCGCCTATTGGACTCGACAATGGGGTGAGTTCGATCCCCATGTCGAACCGCTTGCGATCGAGGAAGACGGAGGCAAGGCCCGCGTCAGGGTGCACCAACTCGTCAAGAGCCTTCAAGGGGATGTTGTTTCCGACAGCGAGGTTCTCCACGTATTCACTGTGAACAGCGGTCTCATCGCGGCCATGGACCTCGGGGATGAGGCCGATCCAATCGCTGGTCCGTCTGCCGCGTTCGCACATCGATCCTGACTGCCATCCACCGTGGAGCGGTGAGAGTAGGATCCAGCCTCAAGAGTTCTACGAATGGGCAGCGGACAATACTCTCAGCGCAACCCACGCTTCCGGTAAGTCGAATGGGAAGCCGGCCAACAACCTTTGATGGAAGCCAACCAGCGTATCCCGGTACCGCTGCGCGGGCCCAGTCGTGAACCAGCATTTTGGATGAGCTGTTAGCTATTGAAGCGTTCCAGGGGATCAGAACAATCGATCGTACGCAACCCAAAGCCGGAGGAACTCCTGCTTGTTCCGACATAAGGATCGCGGGCAGGATTGCAGCACAAGGCTGCTGCCAGACGGGATCAGATTAGAGCCACGCTCCCTGGTGCTGCTGGTTTTGCATCGTGGCGCAAGAGGCTCATGGCATGCAAACCGCGGATCAGACGCACCCAGCCTGGGAGCGACCCGGCGGCCACAACACAGGCAGCAGTCCTGCCAATGCAAAATGGGTTGAATACACAACTTGCTCGCCACTGACGAACCGGGCGTCGAGCTACTTCGACACGACAAATTTGCCGATTGCCAGGGCTCCCGATGTTTGATCGTGGGGAGCGAACGCGATGCCCTTCACTTCGCTCACGTCGAGTGGCGCGCCGGTCTTCGCGTGGGGAGGTTGAAAGAAGGGATTCGGACGAATCTCATCGAATGGAATCCGAACCAGCTGCCACACGCCGCCCTGCAGCTCCCTCCATGCCGTGTAAGCGACACCATTGCGATCAAGGAACGATAACGAGAGCTTCACCGGATGTGTGGGCTTGATCTGAAACAAAATCGCGCGCCCGCTGGTCCAATCCCGGTGCTCTGCTGCGCACTGTACGTCACGGCCCGCTGGGTCCTTGGTAGGTAGGGGGTACTCCACCCGTAGCACGTGCTCTTCGGAAACCGATGGATCGCGACCGAGGCTCAAGTGGACATCTGGGTTGTCGGCGCGAACGCCGGCTAGCCCGTCGTCGTACGCTTGAATGACGATCATAGGTTTGGCCTCCCCCCTCCTCGGCGGGGCGGTTGACTGTGCCGCCCAACCCGCCAGCCCGACCGTCCCCAACCTCGACGCGAAAGCGAGTTGGCTCAGGAGAAAAAGCAGTCGCAAGAGCACTACGATTCCCACGCACGGAGTGTACCACCGCCACGCCCGATCACATGGCGTCACTGCCGCCAGACGCAAGCATCGTTGGATCTTTCCTCATGCCAATATTTCGCGGTTCTCCAGCCCCAGATGGAAGAAGCGGTTCTTCAGTGTTCATCAGACGCTTACGTTCCTGGTGGTCAAGCCGGCAAGAAACCACCCTGTCATTTTTCCGTTTACAGCGATGGATTTCCTGACTGCCCTGGACAGGATGTGGAGGCTGGAGTCAAACCGGCGCGTGAACGACGGGGGCGAAGTCACGTCGTTGCATAACAAAACCGTCGGTCCGTTGCTGGGAAACTACCTCACCATGTGCGTGATTGGCATGGATCGATACTATCGTCCAATGGTGCGATTTTGGCACCCGCGAGATAATCCTCGCGTTCGACGGTCCTACCCTGGTCCAAAGGAAGATCGTCACCACGGAAAAACCCAAAGCAAACGCTTTATGAAAAGGAGAACCCCGATGTCAGACTTTCTAGAGAGTGGAGCAAGAGTTGAAGGAGCCGGGGGTCTGAGAATTTTCTTTCGGTCGCTGCGGCCAAAAGAAACCCCTCGCGCATTTGTCGTCATCGTCCCGGGTTTTAATGCCCACAGCGGCTACTACGAGTGGGCTGCCGAGCAATTTGTTGCCGCTGGCCTGGCCGCGTACGCTGTGGACCTGCGCGGCCGCGGAAAGTCAGATGGTGAGCGTTTCTATGTCGACAATTTTGAGGATTACGTCAGTGATGTTGAGGCAGTGGTCGCGGTGGCAAAATCGCGAGAACCAGGTTTGCCCTTTTTCCTGCTCGGTCACAGCGCAGGCGGCGTCGTCTCCTGCCTATACGCGCTCGCTCACCAGGCCGAACTGGCTGGACTAATCTGCGAAAGCTTCGCCCACGAGTTACCCGCTCCCGATTTTGCCCTCGCGGTTTTCAAAGGGCTGGGCCACCTTGCGCCCCACGCCCACATCCTTCATCTTCCCAATGAGCGCTTCTCGCGCGACCCGAAAGTCGTGGAAGCCATGAACGAAGATCCGCTCATTGCCCACGAAACGCAACCGACGCGAACGATGGCCGCACTGGTTCGCGCCGATGAGCGACTCAAGAAGGAGTTCCCGTTGATTACCCAGCCGCTCCTGATTCTTCACGGCACCGCTGACCAGAACACGAAGTCCAGCGGAAGCCAACACTTTTACGATCGGGCCGGCTCCCCCGACAAGACGCTGAAGCTTTACGAGGGAGGCTTTCACGACCTTCTCAACGACACCGACAAGCACCTGGTCATGCAGGACATCGAGGACTGGATCAATGTTCGGCTCCCCGCCACAGTGGGAACGCCGGCTCTGGCGCATGGCGCTCAATCCTGAGCCATCAGTTTCTCCGTTACGAGCAAGTCGCAAGTTATCGGTCCGTGTGACAAGGGGAGGTCCGGGCTTAGGAAGGTCGCGAGCGTAATACAGATTTGGACGAAGCCGCTGTCGCGGCGGACGCTACCGTGTGTTCGGGGGGGCGGCTGTTTCGTGGAAGCATTTCCAGTCTCAACGAAATTTGGGCGAAACGGCCATTGAAGCCCCATACATATGGATATAGCGCCCCCGCGTCCGCCGCCGACAGCGCCTTCCTCCAAATCGAGCCCTATCGCAAATGTGCTGGCGGGGCACCTCGCGGCTTCAGGGCGCCGGCGCACGCCAACTGTCCTCCTGCTTGGGCTGGGAGATCGCCTGAAGCAGATAGCCCACCGGAAAAAGAGCAAACCCGAGAACGGCAGCGGCCAAATCGACATAGTGACCGCCGCTGTGCTCAAGTCCCCAATGCATACCGGGAAGCAGCTGCAGGGCTTCGCACACGTGTGTGAGCACGACCAACACCATGCATCCCGCTCCGAGAAGCTGTATGAACTGATACGGGGTCTTTCCGCGAAGCCACATGACTACCGAACCGGAAAGCAGCAGAGAGGCTGGCAAGAGCGCGACTAGAGCTTTGAACAATGGAACATTCATGGGGCAACACCCTTTGCGCCAAGAATAACTGACGATGACTGATCCGGCAGTGCAACGGCATGGATCGCTCTTTTGATTGCGAAATTCGTAAAAATATGCGATGATCGCAAAATGGAAACAGTTGATGAAATTGCGCTGATCGTTATCCGGAGCGGCGAGGATGAACTCCGCGACACAAAAAAGAGAGCGGCGACTCCCGAAGCGGCCGCGTTGCTAGCCGAGCGGCGGCGCCTCCTGGCAACTCAGCTTCGAAAGGGCATGACGGACGGTCGATTCGACTCAGATCCACTCCTGACAATCCTTGCCGGTCTGCGTCGTCAGCGCCTTGAAGCTGAGATGACCAGCAGGCTACTCGTGGTCTATGGGCGGAAGTTCATGCGGCCTCGTCCCTACCGGCTTGTCGACCTGGCTGATGCCATGGGTATGTCGATTTCAGGACTGCGGACGGTGTACTCGGGCGATGAAATCGATCAGGTTGCGAAGGTTCTTGGGCGAAAACCTAACCCCCGGGTGCGCGAAGGAGAAAACGAATGAGAATCAACCTGGATCACACTGTCGTCGCAAGTACCGATAGCGAGTCCGCGGCGCGCCGTTTTGCTGAGATCATGGGCCTTCGAGTGGGTGACCGGGAAGGCGTAGACGGCAAGTTTGTCTCGGTGCGTGTGAATGATGAGTTGCGGCTATTCTTCGTTACCGCTGATAACGTCATGAGCCAGCATCTGGCCTTCGTCGTGGACGATCCATTGATGAATCGGATTATCGATCAGCTTCAGCGAATGGGCATCCCGTTCGGCAGTAGCCCCCATGATGCCACAAACGGTCGCACAGATCATCCTCTGGCGGAGCGCGGGGTGTTCTGGGCTGACCCCGATGGCCATCTCTTCGAAGTAATGACGGGGGTTATTGGTTCGCCAAAATAACACACGTGCCTGTCGCGCTGCCCTTGAATCGCGGACTGCCCTAAGGCGGTTCCATTGTTCTTTTCGGAGTTGCGCTACCGTTGGCCGTGGGATTTTGAACCAGACCTAGGCCAGCTGGCGAAGCCGAGCATGAGATAACGCGCGACATTTTCACTCTGGCGTCATAGCGCCTTGGGATGTGTTGATGTGGTGTTTGGATGTTGAGTTGTATCGTGGTGGAGAGAGGTCGATTCTTAACGGTTCAAATGGTTTACTGCCTCGCCTTCAAAGTATAATTCTCCTCATTTCGGTGGGTTGTGCTCGACGCGGATCGTTCCCCGGGGTCAGATTGAGTTCAGCTCCGGTCATTTTGCGATCCCGAACCCTCCTCACCCTTGGTCTAGGGACGAACCTCCGACTCTTTGATAGCAGAGGGGAATTTTATGCCGAAGCCAAGACACGTGTCTCCGTCTGGAACCGCGCGGAGCAGGCTCGCCACCATTGTGGAGTCTTCTGAAGATGCGATCATCTCCAAGAATCTGGATGGGGTGATTACCAGTTGGAATGCAGCGGCGCAGCGTATTTTCGGATATTCGGAGGGGGAAGCGGTCGGAGAGCCGATTAGCATTCTCATCCCTGTCGAACTTCGGGACCAGGAGGACAGAATAGTTGCCAGGCTAAGAGCCGGAGAGCGTATCGAGCACTACGAGACCATTCGAATCTCAAAAACACTCCAAAAAGTCAATGTGTCCCTGTGCATTTCCCCGATCACGGATTCGACTGGCAGGATCCTGGGCTTTTCAATCATCGCGCGGGATATTGCTCAGCGCAAGCGGGCGGAAGAGGCACTACGCGCCAGCGAGGAACGGGTGCGATTGGCACAGCAAGCCGCTCGCATAGGAATTTTTGAGTGGAATATTCAGACAGGAGTCAATACTTGGACACCTGAACTGGAAACGATGTACGGCCTGCCGCCGGGCGGGTTTGGCGGAACCCAAACTGCCTTCGAGAATCTGGTTCATCCCGATGATCGGGCAAGAGTGATCGAGTTGAATAATTGGGCGTTGAACAGTGGGCAACCGACCAACGGAGAATGGCGGGTGGTATGGCCTGACGGCAGTGTTCACTGGATCTCCGGGCGCTGGCAGCTGTTTACGAATGAGTCCGGGGAGCCTTCGCGAATGATCGGCGTCAACGGCGATGTCACCGAGCGCAAACTGGCGGAGGAGGCACTTCGCGAGAGCGAACAGCGGCTAAGGCTGGCAACGCAGGTGGGACGGATGTACGCTTATGAGTGGGATGTCAAGACGAACTCGGTAGTGCGATCTTCGGAACATGTCAAAATCCTAGGTCTCAAAGAGCCGCTGAACTCCCAGCTGCACCACTTCGTCGATAAAATCCATCCAGACGACCGCCCAAAATTTCTTGCCGCTATTGCTGCCCTGACTCCCCAAAACCCCACTGCTGAAGTTACCTATCGGGCGCTGGCTTCCGACGGAACTTCAGTTTGGCTGAAGAGCAATGGGCGCGGGTTCTTCAATGCCGAAGGCGAAATACTGCGGGTGATCGGTATGGTGGCAGATGTAACCGACGTCAAACGGGCAGAGGAGTCACTGGCGGGCATGACGCGGAAATTGATCGAAGCACAGGAGCAGGAACGCGCTCGGATTGGAAGAGAGCTTCACGACGATATCAACCAAAGACTTGCGTTGTTGTCGGTGGAACTCGGACAATTGCAGGATGATCCCTCCGATCTTCGCGACCGCGTGCAGGGACTCCAGAACGCGATCGCTGAGATTTCCGACAACGTCCAAACCCTATCCCACGAATTGCACTCCTCCAAACTGGAATATCTGGGGGTTGTCGCTGGCATAAATAGCTGGTGCAAGGAATTTGGGAAGCGGCAGAGAATGGAAATCGAGTTCAGCAGCAACGTGCTCAGTGTCGTACCAAGGGAAATCGGACTTACCTTGCTCCGCGTTCTACAGGAAGCGGTCCATAACGCGATCAAGCACAGCGGGGTAAGAAAGGTGTCGGTGCAACTCCGCGAAGATTCCCATGAGATTGATTTAGTTGTCAGCGATGCGGGCAAAGGATTCGAGGCCGAAGCAGCCTTACAAGCGGACGGGCTGGGTTTGACAAGTATGCGCGAACGCGTGCGGTTAGTGTATGGAACGATTGAAATCGACTCGAGGCCGATGGCTGGAACGACAATTCATGTTCGCGTGCCGCTGCGGTCAGAAGACACTCAGCGAGCCGTCGGATAGCCCCGGCATCGTCGTGCGATGCAGCGCGAGTCAGATTTTCGGGGTGGCTTCTTTTTGAGCAACCCCGGTTTGACCAGCTGAGTGCTTATTGGAATAAAGCCGTCAAAGCAGGGCTGGCAGAACCGATCGCAACACTCACGGACGATGGCAAACCTGAAGTCATCTTGAGGGCACGGGGTTTCCTTCTCTCCCGAAAGGGGAACCAGGGAAAAACTGCCAACCACCGGGAACCGGAAGCAGTCACGTCATAGAGCTGTGAACTTGTCAGCATTAGCGAAGCGCCATTCACGGTGTTACCATCGCCAGCGAGAACCCGAAAGTTGAAAATCGATCCTGCAAAGCAACTTAGAAAATCGGGGCGACAAACGAAATCCTGCGCTCGGTGCGCTGACCGCATTTAACAGGTACAACAACGCCTGGTTCCGCGCGGCAGATCCACTTGTCGTTTTGAACGATAATGCTGGCCGCGTTTGATCCCCGGGGGGGCCATGAAATGATCGCCTGCCGGACGTTTTACACGCTGTTCTTCCTCTTTGTCGTCGTGTGTTCGGTTCCTGGGCAAGACGAGTCTGCTGAATCCCTCCCTCGGTCCGCTCCGACCAGCACAACCATCGGGCTGATTTTACCGGTCGGCACACCTCTCCAGATTGCACTAGACAAGGAAGTGCGCATCACAAAGGTTGACCAGGCCATCCATGGGCGGGTTGTACAGCCGGTCTATGCCTTTGATCACCTGGTCATCCCGGTCGGCACTGAAGTGACAGGGCACATCTCGAAAATAAACGGCATATCAGGCAAGACGCGAACACTAGCCATCCTGAATCTTGATTTAACGCCGACGCACTCGATCGAGGTTGAGTTCGATGAGCTGGTGCTTGCCGACAGCAGGCACATTCGTCTGCACACCTTCGTCACGCCTGGTTCGGGGCAAGTCCTCCGGCTCGCCAGTGCCGGTGAACACGCAAAAAAGAGCAAAGTCAAGACCGCTGCATCTCAAAAGATGGAACAGGCTAAGCAGGAATGGCACGACGCGATGATGCAGGTAAAAGAACCAGGAAAGATGCACCGTGTGCTGAGATATGGACTGGCTCAGCTTCCGGTCCACCCGCAATATATCGATGCCGGAACGCTGTACTTCGCCGAATTGCAGCAACCGCTCGATTTTGGAAGCGAACCCCTGACTACACAAACCGTATCCACCCTCGGCACAGCGCCCCCGCCTGGGAGTCTTGTCCACGCGATCCTGGCCACACCCCTTAATTCTGCGGTCACGCCAAAGGGGGCGGGAGTGGAAGCCCTGATTTCGCAGCCGCTGTTTGACGGAGACCGACTCATTCTTCCACAGGGAAGCCGCTTGAGAGGTTCCGTGCTTCAGGTGCGGCCGGCACGCCGACTGCACCGCAACGGACAACTGCGCATCGCATTTCGCGAGTTGGTGCTTCCTGAGGGAACAGCGCAAAAAGTGGAGACGACCCTGGAAGGGATTCAATCCGGTGCAGAGGACCATGCGCAGCTGGATACGGAAGGAGGTGCTCGGGCTACATCCTCCAAATCGCGTTATGCCTCCACCGGCCTCTCGGTGGGGCTCGCCCTGACCGGACAGGGAGGCAAGAGGGACGTCGGCGAGGCGGGTCCCCTCGCCGGAGGTGCAACGGCGTTCAAACTCGTGGGCATTGTCATAGGTGTGTTTGTCCGCTCTCATTCGCTGGCCATCGTGATGAGTGCCTATGGTGGAAGCCGGTC
>Ga0123355_10002721_pt1 | contig 25065 bp, 17 predicted proteins | sample TergutEmb28metaG_3_FD_89872 | JGI IMG/M metagenome (GOLD analysis project Ga0123355, IMG submission 89872) | Embiratermes neotenicus P1 segment gut microbial communities from Petit-Saut dam, French Guiana - Emb289 P1 | ecosystem: Host-associated > Arthropoda: Insects > Digestive system > Gut ...
AATTAAATGGAAAAAAAAAAAATTGTTGTGTGGGGTTTTGGGGGCCAACAGGGGTGTGTGGAGAGATTTATAATTGGTGTGGGGGGGGGGGGGGGGGGGGGGTTATCGACTGGTAAATATTTACGTAGGAAACTGTTTACCATTCGAGGTGACGTACCGCAGGTTCAGTGTTGAAACGCTGTACTGCATCAAACTGCCCATGAGTTACGTAAGAATACAACTAGTAACGACAGACTTTGTGCAAAAAGTGTATAGATATATTCATTTCATGACATCGAATCAAACATCCTACTTTCGCTTATCGTTCCCAGAGAAACTGACCACACTCCCAGCACTGATGGAATAATTGACCGCCTCTTATACACATTGGACACATCGACTTACTAACAGTACAAGGATATTACTTCCTCCTGACACTTTTATGTACGTCTTTTAAACCTAGCTGCAGTTAGCTCAGTGTGCCACGTATGAGAGTACACCCCGAACATGTCTTTTATGATTGCAGATTTCACCATGGCTGTTGATCGGTGCACAGTGAGCTCGCTTTGTATTCATATATCTATGTTAAGGTGTACTGCCTTTCTCAGGTGACAAGTCTGTTCTGATTGCTAATGCGAGGGGGGATGAAACAGCTAGACTCCCATTAAAGTCGTATCAAAGACTCACCGTGGATACGAGGCCCCCACCACCGTCATGAAGGCTAACTCCACACGTTTCAAAATATTAATAAGGGAAAGTCTTATTCATCTATGAAACTTATATTAATATTTGTTTCGTTTTGTGGACTCTTCTTTAAGACACGTGACTCTTCCACTGGACAGATTTTGATTATAAGAAGACTTAAGACTTTTATGTCACCCTACCGAGTTACAGCGGTGAAAATTATAAAATTATTTTAGTATAGTTTTTCACCTGGGACTGGAGAGGACATACAAATGTAATATCGCTCACATGTTTCAGTGGAAATTTCCGTCCGTCTCAAATATTATAATATTACCTATGTACAAGTAACGTACCTAGTTTATGTTGTTCATATCTTAATTAATACTTGTCTTTCTTGAAAACCTTTTGATTGTCAGTGAACATAAAGCGAAACGTTTTCTTGAGATGTTGAAAACTGATTTAGAATCTGATCAATTTGATTATGGAAAATTGAATTTCAGTCACTGAACTACAAATATCCCAGCCTAACTCAATGATTCAACCGTTTATTTATCGGCTCACGAAACCCCAAACGCAGAAGAAATCTAGCGTTGAATACATTTTACATCGCACATCAGTACAATACAGTACAATACAGCAACAACTGCGTAAATCTAGTGTAGAGAAAATCAAACGTAAAAAAAGTTAAATTCTTGCAAAATATTTATTTTATATTTTACCAATTCATGTGCCCCACACCACTGTCCTGTCTTTACAGTGCGGTTTTATTCCATTTCCTCCTGGATTCAAGGAATATTTTCAGTCGTTTCCTTAGTGAACTTAATCCTGACTCCTGCTCAAATAGTCTTTGTTGTTACTATGAAACAACAAGATTACTTTAGGCTACTTTGACACAATAGGAGTAAAACTGTCATCCATTTCTTTGACATAAATAAATTTTGGTAATATGCTGAAACATTAAAATAAAAAAAAACCCCCGAGTAATAAAGATTTGTTGTGCAAAAATTTATTTCGCAGTATTACCTGCGTAGCAAAATAAAATACGAATTTGAAGTTGTAAACCTTGAAAATAACTTATTTTTCTATCAAAAATACTTGTTAGCAATAAAAGTAAAAATTGATTAAATTGTTTAAAAAATTGCCCAACGTACATACTTTTATAGTCGTAACGTCAATCTGGTTCTCTCAATTTCTTACGAACTTTGGTGCATGATACTGATGTTACCGGTTACAGTACACAGTAAATAGACAATGGACACTTCATAACCAGCGCTCTGTGTGAAGTGTAATTATGAACACGGGCAACACATATTAGCACACACCAAAGAATTCTCGACACTGATGTCGTACGCAAGAATACTCGGTAGCAGCATAAAAACATATTGTTGTTCAGCATATCCTTCAGATTATCTTTGTCTGTGTTTGAAGGTAACAAAACTCCCACAGAATTTCCAATGCCCTCAAGTTACTGCATTTGTGCGACACAAGACATTAAACCATCCGTCCTTACACAAAGTGTTCCTGAAAAACTCCTGTATGCCTTATTCAACACACTTTGTTTGGTCTCCTGCGCTCTCTCGGCAACACATTTGTTCCTTAAAATATTCCCGAAAGAAGCTTGTTTTATCTAGAACGATGAATGGAGACGTCCCCACAGCTTAGATAACAAAAATATCCTTCCATTGAATTTTCTCACCTTCTCCTATTAGGAAATTGCTCCCAGCATCTGTCTGCAGACATTTCATGTCACGAATATCGTCTGCGTTCCCATTCTTTCACGAAGTTTCCTTATTTTCTTTGGCATTCGTATTGCAGAGGTCAGCTGTGCTCGTGCATTGCTTGGACTGGCTTTGAGAAACCTGTTTTATGTTTTCTGTCAGTAACAGCTTTACTTTTATTTTGTATGTGTGTTCTGCAACAAGGACTTTGTGTGTTACTTTTTTGCAGCTGAATAACTGGACGTGGTCCGCTCTGGGCAGGCACCTGAGTAAAATAAAAAAAGTGGAATATAACGATCACTAGGGGAAAATCGTGGAAATAATATGGGACAAAACTTTGTCACAGTAACGCGCTCTTAGCTCTTGTCTCATTCCAAATATAACATTGTCCATCTTATCAGCTCTGTCCAACACAGCGAAATTGTTGGAGGCCGATATCCGTTTGCAATAAAAATGACTGATGTCGCCACATGGCACAGGTGTCACACACTGAAAATCAAGCAACATCCACGTCATTCTTCCCCATCTTCTTGCCATGCAGCGTTCTTCTTTTTCCAGGCTGCTAAGATGCGTCTGGTACTTTTCACTGTTAAGTATTCCTCTTTTTTTGACCAGCAAAAAAAAAACGCTTCGGTAATTTTGGTCGGGAAAACTTCCCAAGTTGAATTCGGGTTTAAATAATACATCTAATCATGCTTTTCACTGCTGCTTCCTTTCCGCTTGCTGTACGCCAGTGTCTTTACATCCTGTACATTGGTACAATATTGAAATGTATCTTCTATGTACGTAATCTGTAGCAGCGGCAAATGAAAAGTGTGTTCACGTACACCAAATTCCACATCTATATCTAATGCTCTGCCACACGTGTCCATGTCTGCTTCCAACGTATAATTTAACAATACCTTCAGTTTTCTTCCTTTTCGTTGCTGTAAAAACTATTTTCCGCCTGATGTCCGGAGTATTCATAAGGAAATTCTTGCGCATCTTTATGGTCTTCTTTTTTAAATTCAAAGTAGTAATCACATTACAACGATGTTGTTTTCTGGAATTTTCCTGCGGTACTTCCATCTATATTCGCGACTGGAGTGGCGTAGTCGGTATAGCAAGTCACTATAGGCTGGACGATGCGGAGTTGGAACTCGGTGGAGGAGAGATACTCTGAACCCATCCAAACCGGCCCCGAGGCCCACCCAGCCTCCTGTACAGGGGTACCGGTTCTTTTTTCCGGGAGTAAAACGGCCGGGGCATGGCGCTGATCACACTATTCTAGCGCCGGGGTCGAGTATGGTTATGGTTATACCTCTATCTGTTCTCCGTGCTTGAATGGCATATTATGGTGCAGCCTTTACTTTTACTTGTACTTCGATATAATTGGTACCACATATTGTGGCAAAAATACCCCCAGTCTGTAAAAATTGCAAACTATGCTCTAGAAACTGATGCGAATTTTCTTTTTATCTTTATCGGCCACAGATTCAGAACATCTCAGTTTCGCTTCCTGCCGCAGGTCGATGTTCCGCTTTCCAACATGATTTCCTGAAGAACTTGTGTAACTTAAGTCTCTGTTTCTCTCTGACAGTCACTTAGTCACGAATCTGGATGTATAAGCATTTTCCTTCATGATATTCTTTACCTTCTGCTGTGTCCTCTGGTGCAGTATGTGCTTTCTCCGTAATATTGTTCTGTCCCCAGAAATTTTTCATTTGGTTTCAGTATGTGATATGACGATACAATATTTTCATTAGATTATATCTGTGGCGCTTATTCTGAATTTCCTTCTGATGTGTTACCAGGCTGGCAGTTCAGGTTACGATGTACGGCAAGAGCGTCTTCTTTACATATTCCACTATTCCATAATGTCGTCTGCACAAGATTTTCCTTAAACAAAATTACAGTTTTGTGACTACAACATTATATTGGTCTAACGCTGAGGTAAAAGAAGGTTAAAGTTCTCTGTGCACGCAGTTAAGGCATATGCAGGAGTAGGGGTAAACCTTCACTCATTCCTTACCTCAAAAATAGACGTGGAGAATGGACAGATTCGCACCCCGGCCGCTTTTCCTTAAGGAAAAGGCCCCCTCTACCCCCTAAAAGGAGGCTGTTTGGGCTTCAGTTCAATTGTTGATGATGGTCTTGTGTGGAAGAATGCCCAGAAGTTCGATACGAAGAATAGGACTTCTGAGACAATGAATAGAATTATTCCTCACCGTAGGCCGTTTGTTACTATCTTCGTGTGCAATCCCTGATATGATCCTTCCCGGGTTACGTCCCGTCTTCATTGAATTTTGATTGATACAGTAATGATCGCTCCGATCCCCAGTAGGCTGTCGTCATATTGGTGGAATCATTTAATTAGTCCCATTAGGGTAACTATTGTTCCAACCGCTCCTGTGAGTGGTCATGGTCTTTTGTTTACTATATGGAATGGGTGGTTTTCGTGTATTGATATTAATTAACTTCTCTAGAATATAAGGTTCTTAGGATTGAAAATACGTATGATTGGATAATTGCTACTGCTTTTGGGATTAAGAGGACGATTTGGACTCTTTGGAGAAGAGAAAGACATCTTTCCCCTGCCGGGACTCGATCCACGATTTCTCGGATGTCAATTCCTTAGACCTGGTCACAATAACAAATATGCTATCCCGATTGGACCATTTGATATTAATGTAATATTTTAAATTTCTATAACGTTCCTTCTTAGACTCAAATCTTGTATTATAGTTACAATAGTAATGTGAAAAATTAAGCTGCAAAGTTCGTTGCACGGTGACTTGTAGAATGATACTTCACTTATAGGTCATCAGACACTCCCTCGTTTTTATGAATGAGTGGTTTTTCTACTTGCCAGTTCAATGTTTTTCTTATGTGTTTTAGCAATTTCCTGCTTCATCCGCAATCTTTGACAACATCCACTCTAAAAACGTTACTTAGCTGATGTGCTGTCATTTCATGTCTTCCACCTGATCTATTTATTGAGTGATACCGTGTGGTTTTAACATCTTTAATGTGCTGCTCTAAAATATAGTTTAATTATAAACTCACACAGACACAACAGTCTCTAACCTACAAAATGCAGCCAAACCAACGACCTTCACATAATAATATTGATTTTTATATAGTTGAAGCTAGGCGAATGCAGTGTGTTGTCCAGCTTTTTGTGAGTCATTTGTCAATTAGTCCTTTCATTATCAATATGCTAATGTACACACAGAATTCGAATTGGTACTCGGTAATCCATAACCCAGGTTGGCCATGTAATAACTGGCTTCCAGGAATGAGTACTGTTCCATACAGAACAACTTCTCGTGTTGCTATGTTCTCTGTCTTCTGTCTGTCTCTCTCTCTCTCTCTCTCTCTCTCTCTCTCTCTCTCTGTGGCGCAACACCCCAATTCGGGCGTAGGCCGCCTTACTGCTGAGGTTCCTACATAGCACACTTCCCCCACCACGGTCGGTAGTACTCATCTGAACAAGTTGTCATCTCGTCACACAGGCCACTACCTGAAACACACACAACAATCACCAGGGACGAACATCCATACCTTCATCGGGGGGAACCCGCTATCCCAGCAGTCGAGCGGCCCCAGATCTGTGCCTTAGAGCGCTTGGGAAATTTACCCAATGTATATCACGAGTTATATAAGGAAACAAGAGGCGTAATCTACACTTAAAATTACTGGTGAAAATCAGACTTTTTTTTTTTTTGAGCGGCACATATGAAGAGTGACTTTTATTCCTCCATGTAAATGAAACATAAAACAAATTGGCGGTTGTTTTGAGAACCAAATTGAAACTCCGAGAAAAAAAATAGTTGTTTCTGTATTGAACTGGGTATCAATTCGCACTACCGATTGGAAAAATTTTTGCTTACGTGTCCTGATGTTGAATTACTGGTATCTTAGTCACACAAGCAAGAAGTCTGTTACGATCTCACTATTCAAGGAAATTATAGTTTAAGTACTCATGCCAGTATCTACGTCAAGAGTGACACAACAAAATAATCAGTTGCAGAATACGTCGAATTTCAGAACAACAGAATGAAAAGTAACGGTCAGGAAACCTTAGAGACAAATTTTAATCTGAGAACTGTCCTCTTCTGTGTTATTACGCAGCGAGTAGTGGTGATTTCATACCGACGTTTCGGGACATCCTGCAGTTCCCAAACATCGATAAGGAATTACCACTACTCGCTGCGTAATAACCCAGAAGAGCGCATTTCTCTATCTACTTCGCGGCTGAAGCCTGATATCACGCAAATTCTAATCTAACAGAAAATTTCAAAGGCGACACACATCACCTCACTGCGTCACTTCATAAAACTGCAGTGTAGCACATGATAATGTCTCCTCACGTAATGCGCACAGTGCAAAACAACGTACATGGATGTGGTGCGTTATCACCCCTGTTCTCTTAGAGCTGCATTGCATGGTACGCTCTGTTTCCAAGCTCAGTAAAGTAGTAAGTAAAACTTTTAGGCCAGTAAATTTGTCGTTTCTTGTTTGAGTTTCTTGTATTTGTAAATGACTTGAAATAGGGATAGGCAGAAACGGAGCCAAATGCTGTGTGTGTGCGTCCAAACCAGTATGCTCTCTGTGTCTCTCATTGAGTGCCCCTCAACCAGGCCACAACATATCCCATGCCGATGGAAACAGTACGGAAGTCGAGAGTGCCAGCGGCACAACAGTCCGAGGCACGCAGGTTGGATGTTACCGCAACTTCGACCACTTCTCAAGCCGCCATCGACGGAGCAACTCTTCCCAACCTGCCTCGAGTCTTCCTATTGCAGCCGGGCCAGATGGAGGTTTGAGCAATCCACCCCCGCCACCTCCGAGCCCGCCTGCTACACACCTCCAGATCCAACAGCAGCAGCAGCAACTACTCCTCGACCTGCCGCCGGTGGCACTGCTCGGAGATGAGCCGCCGGAGGCACAGACAGATGAGCAGCAACCGCTCACTCGCTCTCCAGGGGACTACGCCTCCCCGGTAAGCTGCCTTGAGAGTACTTGTCAGTTAGGACAGTGGGAGATGTGCATAAACTTGACAGATATATGTATAGTGCTTAGCTGTAGGTATCTGTGGAATTCAAGCAGGTCACTTTATGATCCAGTAGAACTTTCATCTTTTATTTAATCATATTACAGACCTTCTGATTACTTTTCCGCATCCAGTCACGATTAGTGTTAATGTTAATTCTAAATGTGGGCAAAACTTAGGGCATAATGATTATGTAGATTGCTATATACACAGTTCCCCAGAAACGTTATCTAAAATATGACCCGCAACTTTTATTTAAATTGAACGACTAATATTGGCGATTGCTGTTACTGTGGTAAGTGATGTGTAATTGACTTGGCTGCGGTTTCCGTTCCGCTAGTGTTTTAGGTAACTGATAAAGCGAAAATACATCAAACACAACAGCGGTATGTAAATAAACTGGTTAAAGACTTTATTACCCCCCCCCCGTGTTCCTACAAACATGACGCAGTCGTCGCCGCCATTATTATCATCATCATAATCATCGGTGAGAAAATGGAGGTTCTTCATCAGTGCTGCCATATAGTAAAACCAGCCCTGATTTTACGCCCTTGTTGTGTTCCTGGAAATGTGGACGTAAATAAAAAATTGTATTCCTCCAATAAATAATGGAATAGGTAAGAGCTTAGCTTAACAGAGCGCAGCCAGCCACAGAGCGTTAAAGAGACAATGAGAGGGCATAATTTAAGAAGTGGCGTGTATTGGTAAGGGGCGTAAAGCAAGGGCTTCATGTAATTAAATGATCACTTGTTAGTAGAAGTATTTTGAAGTATTAAATATTTTGAATTATTAAAATTGTTAACTAACTGATTTATATACCAGTGTTGTGTTTTGTGGTCTTGTGTATTTTAAAATTTTGACTGGGAATCTTCATTCCCTAATTCTTGTTCGGAGTTTTCCGAAGGGTATGGAATATATTGTAAGACAGCAAACGAATTGTAGTCTTACTTCCATCACGTAATACGTAGCGATTTCTAAATCGGTATTTCTGATAATTATCAGGTGTCCGATCTGCCTTGTGGTGTATTGACACTGCTAACAATCAATCGCTGATTTCACTGTTAATTATATTCCTGAAGATTGTAACCACTCAGGCAATAGCCTATATGTGGTTTAGAGACAATAAATGACCATAGGATGTTCTATTCGCATTAATAAGACGTGAGGATTAGTGTTTAGGTCTATAAAATAACACTTGCTGGGCACTGAAAATCTGATTACCTTATGATGGCCAATTTGGCCGAAACTTCGTGCATCGATAGTAAATAAAGGTAATGTAGTGTACCCTGTTGGCTTATTTTCCTGATAAATTGAAGTTCACCGTAATGCCTTCCACGGATCATTTAAGAGTCCCTTTTGCCACATTGATTTACTTTTCCTGAACTTAACCTTCCGTGTTTTTGTACGACGGTATTCACGGTTTTGGTTTGAAATGTCGCCAAGTTTCTGTAAAACTAGGCGAAGTTCGGTTTCATAAATAGTCGTTACGCTTGGTTTAAACCACACTTGTAAAAATTATTCTGAGGTTCTCCGTTTCATACCCCGTTTTTACAGCCAATATAAAAGTGTCCAGACAAGCGATTTCAGTAACATATTTATAACTCTGATGTCATTCTCAGTCAAATATTATTATGTGTTCGTGTCTTTCACGTTTCCAGTAATAAAGCTTTGCGCTACCGACTCTGCGAAAGCAGGGCGAGCACTGGAAAAAAGAAAAAAAAGAAAAAAAAAAGTGAAATAAATATTCCTTGAAGTATTACAATCCGTGTGGGGGGGGGGAAGTGCAATAAGGGCTGTAAATTAATAATTTTATAATTTGGTCACCCATTTGTTTGCGTAATTTCCACCAGTTCAGCTTTCGACTGCTTTAATTTTGTTTCTCCCACAACGCGTTGAATCCGGCCCATATTTCTAAAATTAACATTTTTTTAAAAATAATATAGCGGACACCTAGCTGCATTTCCATCAAGCAGAAATTCATGCTACATTTCGTATAGCGTCTGTGTTTTTGTGCTACATTTTATACGTAAAATGTAAAATACATTATAAACAGTTTCACATATTATGAACACCGTACGCGGTTTTGATTTCGCACGGTCGCCAGGTTGTTTCTGTGTCACCATGTGCTGTGTTTGTGGGGTTCCGAACTTCAAGTACGCCAGCAGTGTCATATCTGAGATATTAGATTTGAACTTAAAGCATACATTCCAAAGCAGGCCCATTCGGCTGTGTTCACCTCGTAATCAAACAGATAAATTTGTCTGTAAACTTTGACAGGGCTGATTTAAATTTTAGTTTAACCAAATAACATTACCGTTAAACCATTAAAATACATAGATCCTTATCAAAGCAACCTGTTCCTTAACACACAACACAAGTCTCTGATTTTCTCTGAAACGGGGCATATTATTTTGTGGTTCCAGTCGTTAATAGGCACGTGAGTTTGATTAGTTAAATCCTGTACAGTCAGTGTTATTGCTCTGTAAGCGTCCTTCTCTTACACTGTCGTTCACGAAATGGGGAGTAATAGTTTGTCCAAAAGGAGATAGTTCTTAGTATGGTATTCGTATTTCTTATTGAAGTCTTCGTTACCAGTTTCATTGCTTACGTTACGTGTCGGAATTTTGTTTCGTTGCTCAATCCTTAATTGTATATTTGATAGTGGGATCTGCATGAATATTCCGCCAATGGTTATCAGCAGTTAAGTAATAAATATTTGCTTTTTAAAGTATTAATACTGGCGACATTTCTGAGAAGGATATTGTGTGTTCGTATTTTATTGTACAGTAGTTTCAGCAGAAATTAGCTTAGCTCCATTCTTTAGCAATACTTCTTACAAATCTGGTTGTTTTTAAGTATACTGTACTTTAATACGTTTTGTTGGAGGTATCGAAACTGCAGAATATATTGTTTATGCCATTATTTTCTTGCAGGTATATGATGAAGTACCATATTTACAGTTTATAAATCGGTTTTTTTTAATATGTGTGAATTGATGCAGTGAATTGCTTTCTGTGTTGTAACGTTTGTATACTTCACATTTTCTTTCACTTCTACATACTGTGTGTTCAGCCAGTCAGTTATCTTGCAGTTCTTACGTCATATATATATATATATATATATATATGACAAAAAGTAAGGCCGATCTAGTACAATAGACGTATTGAAGCAAATGCCGTAACAAACGTTTCTCCCCTCAGTCATTTCATCCTTTGTTATTATATTTCGTGGCATCTAGAACTTCCCTATCGTATTATAATATAGCTAACATGTATTCAGAAGGTCTCAAAATTTCTAACCCCCAACTTGTAATCGCCTTTCGAATTTTGTGGCTGATTTTCATTTATTATAACTTTCGAACCTCTCAGTCCGTTACGTCTCTACCCTTGCTGAACAACGCTCACACTTCTGCTAACCTTACACCACAATTTCGTAGCTGTGTAACAATTGTAACTGAACGTCTTTAACGACTTCTTTTGTCTGTTTGCGGTGTTGTCTGTTGTGTGTATTCGTTATTTATGTAAAAACTGTCGGAGCACGACTGTTTGAACTTGGTTACTGTAAAATATGCTATGTTTTTGAGCTCAGTTAGTTTGAAGTATGTAATCTGAGTGATAATTATTTTTGTTATGAATTGTAATAGCTTACATACGAGACATGAGACAAACGTAAGACAGTCGCAAATACAGGTGTTCAAAATTGGCAGCTGTTTAGAGAGAAATTCCTGGGACAAGAGTTGATTTCTAATCATCTCTATGTTTTGAGTCCAAATTTGATACATAATGCACGTGTGTGTGCGTGTGCGTGCGTGTGTGTGTGTGTCTATACAGAATGTTTCAGAACGAACCTGCCGTAGTTTGGGAGAACGTTGCTTTGGTTAAATTATATTGATATAACCGCAGTGACTTTATCCAAGATTTGGCGTTTATGGAGACAATGGCGAAATAAATTTTAAGGAATGAGGACTGTTATACATTTATTTATAACCAAATACGCATTATGACGAGGAGGAATTTGTATTTTCTGTACTTTTAAAATCTTCATTTAACATCTGATGAATATCTTGAGTGACATAAAGACACTGATTGAACTGGGATAAACTAATGCTAGTTTTATAAAACTCCTCCTTAGGTTTCTAAGTGCTATACGTAACACAGTCGCCTCTGTATGGCTTGGCTTAGCTGTCAGATAAAGGTTGGACCTGCGCAGTGTACAGGCAACACATAATTTAAAACAGGTACAGCAAGTGGAGCGACAAAAAGATCACGTTTTTCTCGCGTCATTGTCTCTGTCACCTTTCAGCTTCGGCTATGGGTATGTTTGGTTATGTCGATGTAGAGTAACCTGAAGAACTTTCTCCCGAAGTGTGGTAAATCCCTCCTGAAACACTCTGTATAGTGCGCTGATTACTTTGGATTATAGTTAGGGTTATTAGAGACATAAGTATGAAATTTAACCAACGTAATTTCCACCACTTTGACGTCCAGAATTTAATCTAACTCACTAACTACACTTGTACACTAAAAACAACGGTTAACTCCAACTTATGAGACACGTCGAAATCTGTGGAACTAACAAATGACGTCAGAGTTTAATTTGACGGAAACCGCTACATTAGTTACTTTGCAGAACTACAACGTGACGTAAAAAGCGCTGTGACATCAGACCGCATAGTCTTTGAAGTGACAACTGCGCATGACGGTTATCTTAAAGCGTAATGATTATTCTGAAAATTGTCAGAGTTTGAATTTACAGAATTGTTGGTCTGTTATGTCAAAACGACGTAATATTAACTACCTTATAGATACATAAATCAATCTGGCAATTTGAAGTGAATGTATTTTTGTACAGTAGCTGCAGTTTTATCATCGTTTGCTATTGACTACAAACATTCTTGCTCTGAACGGAAATGTACTACATTGTTGCTCATATGTATTTATGTCTTTGTGTATGTGTCTTTGTTTTCAGTGTTCGCGTCCTCAGATTATCCATCTGTTCCCATTATGTGTAAATAAAAACGCCATGTAACCAGTTCAGTTTCCTGTTAAATATTAACACTGTAGTAATATCTCAAAGTGCATACTTGTTTAGAATTGATCTCTTTTTATCTTGTATGCTGTTCGTAATGGAGAACAGTGTCAAAATTAACCACGCAACTGAACGAGACATTTGAAGGACTGTGTAATCCCTTGTTGACAGTTTACTTTCTCGTACGTAGCAATGATGTTTAACGTATATCGTGTGCTGTGACACCGAATCTTACTAAAATGCAGTTTTAATTAGCAGCTTTCAGTGTAAAAGTTACAGAGGTGATTTTTGGAAACCTATGAAGGCTAATGTTTCGTATGGACAATGAATTTATTAAGACTTCGCCGTTAGCATTCAGATGGTCTTGCGTATCGTGACTAAGTAAGGTAGGAGTGTGCCGGCTTCTTAGACGATTCTGCTGCCTTATCCATCAGGGTCAGTGAGTTTACCCTAATGACGGAGGCATCAGAATCCTATCAAACGTCGATACACTCTACCGGATTACATAGCATCACAATACAGAAGAACAGACTTCACAGTGACCACCGTGACAACCCAAAGTGGAAACTCAGTGTCAAAAATCTTTGTAAGCAAATATCTGGCGAAAAACAGTCAATAAAGCCAGAAGAAGGCGAACACTCAGCGGGATAAGGGAAGGATACAGACGTGCGCACACACAGATGTCACACAGCGATACGCAAATGAAATAAATTTATAAAGCTTGGATAATAACTGCCCATGGATTTTCCGTGACACATAAATGTCGGAAACTGATTTCGTAAAAGACACCTTCATGTCGAAACAGTGAGTAATAATGTAGGACCCGGGATAGCGCAGTTGATATAGTGACTAGGATACGGGCTGGAGACCGACGAAACATGTGTTGATTTCCAGCAGATCAAAATGTAGTTCTGTTCCTCAGAGGGTCCAGACCGGCTCTGGGGCCCACCCAGCTTCCTTTTCAGGGAGTACAGATGGTAAACGGCCGGGGTTTGAAGATGACCACCCTCCCATTTGCCTCCCTAGCTTGCAGAGGGAAAACGTTGCTGTGGAGTGACGTAGATGGCAGTCTTGTGATTATTTCTGAAGCAGTTTTGATCTCAGTTATGTGAGACTCAGTCTGATGTGACCTTAGTCCCCATAGTTATAACCAGAGATAGAGGCTCTGAATTGCGCTGCGATGTATCAATCAAGAGGCTTATGCCGCAAATACTTGCTTCTCAAAGTATCAATGGGACAAGCTTTTTCCCCAAGTACTTTGGTTTTCTTGTGTCACTGACATTACACCAACGCTCCCTTGTCTTACTTAATTCATCTTTCACCAGCGCAGCATAATCTTAGCAGCTGTTAGCGTCTTTAAATAACCCCCCCCCCCCCCCCCTCTCTCTTTTTTTTTCCTTTTTTTTTTTTTTTTAAACATTTTGCATGTACTTCTATTTGAAATGTGTCTCTAGATTCTTTTACCATTATGTAAAGTAAAGTAAAGCAGTCCCATTACAGGCCCGGAGGGGCCCAAAGGGTTCCAGGAAGTTAAGGTTCCCAGATTTCGTGACAATGGCACAAGATGGTGGTAAGGTCAGCCTTATGCACCGGCCGCCTTTACCCCCAGGAAGTACTCCTGGTACATCATTTCTGTTAGAGGCTGAGTCGACCCCAGGGCCATAGTGCGATTGGAAGGATTTTATGTCAATGAAAAATCCAGACACCAGCTGGGATCGAACCAGCGACCTTCCAATTTGTAGCACAGCACCTTAGCCACTGTGCTACCGCTGTCCCCCTTTTACCATTATGCACTAGGATTTTTTGTGAGTCCATTTGGGTGCAAGAGTTGGATGCTCTTGCTGTCAAGTTAGGCTGATTTTTAATGAACATGTGTGTTTCACAGAAGTGAGGTCTATAAAACTCATCTATTATTGTTTCTTATTACCAAAAATATGACTGAAATCGGATGTTAGTTTACAACCTGGGTAACTGAACTAATGGCTCATAGTTTGTGATTTGTGTGGCAGTCTGTGCTGTGTGATTTTTACTTATTTGGGCATTTATTATTCTTTAATGTTCTGAGTTTTCCCCCAGAAGTAGTGGGTCCATCTGACAGTCTATATCAGCTTACAATAACAAACTTTGTTCTTATTATACAGGAATATCATGTCATGTTTGATGAACTTATTAGCCTCTATATTCTTAACAAAATAATGAATATTGTGCATAAGCAGGCTACATTTTTTGACCTGAGTGGGTCATTACCAGGCAGTCTGTGAAAACAGACTTGTTCTTAGCCTGTAATAGCTCCTGGAAAACTGCATAATAATATTGTTGTAAAACCAAAAGAAATATGTGATTGTGATAAAAGGATTGATTCAAAATTAATATGCTGTTTGTAATAGTAAGTTTAGGCAATCTCCACAGCTTTGCATATATCTTTGTTGTGGATGTTTATCCTGTCTAGCTAGCTACCTGTTTCAGTTTTATGTGATCATAAAGTCTAGTGTATGATATTTGTGTATATACTAAGTACAGTCATTATTACATAGGTTTCCAGTTTTTATACATAATAATTTTAAAGCCATTGTAGTGGCACTGTGAATGAACAACTTTTCATGTATGTGAATTCACTAGCCTGATGATGGCATAAATCCAAAACATATAGCTAGCTAAAAGGAGATCAGTAATAAAGGAGTATGCAAGTTATACTGACTATAGACTTACTATTATGAGTTGCAGATAAATTCAAATAACATAGTGTGGTGGGTAAACTAAAGGTAATTCAGAACTTTTATTTGGGGGGTTTTGAATTTTTATTCTTTTTTACATCTTTCTAGTAAGCTTCTTCATTTATGGTGTTAACAGTAATGGTTGTTTCTAGTGATTTGCTTGTTTGTGACTAATTAGTAAAGTCCTGTCACATTTAATTCCTTATCTTCTTCTTCTTAGTTGGCACTACATTCTAATGCAAACCTTTGACTCCTTAATGAACTTTTCCCTGTGAGCTCTGTTGTTTGACCTCTCTTTCCAATTTGTAATTTTGTATTTATTAATACCTGCTTTTTCACAATTTCACCATCTCTTTTTTTGGTTGTACTCTTTGTTGACTTCCTGAAGATTTTTGTTCAATACTTGACTTTATTCTCATCTCATTAATTGTTTTCACTGCCTATATTGATTCTCCTCAGTCTGACTGTTCCAAGACCACAGTTTAGATTTCCTAACAGTTAGTTTTTTTTATGGTGACGGGTTGTCACCCTGTCACCCAACCCCAAACCTTGAGGGCCAGTCCACTGTATTTATAACCCTTGGGGCAGGGTGGTCCAGTTATACTCCCAGGCACTGGGTACCCATTTTGTCACCTTTTACAACCTGCATTGGGCTGCAGTGGGACTGTTGTTTTCCCCAGTCACCACATAGGAATTTCATTCCTGATATTCTTTAGCTAATAAAATGTAATCCAATCACTGTAGAGTTTCATTAGGAAAGCGCCTGTTTCAGATCTTATTAATCCACCAGTTATCCTGACTGATTTTTCTGTAGTTTTTCACAGTTTTCCAGGCAAGTACCTTGCCACGATTAACTTCCTAAATTTTTACCTGCTCACCATTCATGTTCATCAGTCACTCTATGTAACCATTATGTTAAGTAATATAAAAACCAACCTTCTCTTCTTTTCCAGTCTTATACATTGCATGCCACCTCTTGAGATCATTTTATTTTCTGTAACCTGTCTTTGTGCCTACTACTGTATCCTGAAGCAACTTTAAAGTATCTTAGTGGGGTGATATGCTTTCATTGCTGTTTTCTGCTAAAATGTTACACAGGTTGATAGACACAGGAGGACGGGTTGCATTTATTTAAAACAGGCATGGAGTTTGATGCTGGTATGTCTCTTGTTGAATTTGTAAGCATTTGAGCTTCGAATGTACCTAGCTGCATATTCATGTCTGGTTCTGTACTGTACACATTCTTGTTACAGGTGTAGTTTACCTCTTGTAATGCAGTCAGTTTAACAAAGGGAAAATTCTTTACATGATGAATGATTGACCTATAATGATCAATTCTGTTTATTAGTTTCTTTGAAATTGCAATGTTTGGATGTTATTTATGATTTTTGTAAGCCATTTTTTTGTTTGTTTATTTGATTTTGTGTTATAAATGCAGTCCTGGGCATCATACTCACACTGGTATGTAATGACAATAATGATAATTTGCATATGCAGCATACATAAGTAAATACTTAATTTATCTCTAAGATGCCCATTTGTTCTAATGTTTTAACCTAGAAGGACTGTGTTACATTGGATAAACTATTCCTATGAATCAGCATTTGTTGATAGAGACTGTGGTTTTCTTGATGTCCAAATTTCCAAATTTGCACATTATTTATAATGAGACAAAACATCAACATGTTCCTGATATGTATTCCTGTAGATATATTTAATATATTCTTGGACCAATATTAATTTAAAAATTGTGTAATATTAGAAGTACTTTGCTTTGTTTTCAAAATTCCTTATCTTTTCCCATGCACAAGAATTGACTGAATACTCAGTTTTTTCCACTTTTGTAACTTTATGTTACTTTATTTCTTCACTATTGGTGTTTTAGTGTAGGCCAAACTCCTGGTTTGTTGCAGTAATTAAAATCATCAAGACTGTGAAACTGCCTTCTCTATCATGTGAACTTACTGCTTGATGCCTTGCCATTGCACACACCATAAGCTTAATTTGTGACTAGACCGTGAGCCAAGTTTCTTAGAGAGAAGTAAAGATACTTAGTTTGAAATAGATGTTATGCATTTGTTCTACAGAGATCTTCTTTTTCGTTATTTATCTGATGCACACCAAATATATTTTATATTTGATGGATCTGTCACCCTTGTTTTAATCTGTATCTGACATTCAAAAACGCTTTTCTTCTACTGTGCTTTAAGAATATCTCCAGTATTCATGAACTGTGATCAAAAATTCTTCACCTAGCATGTGTTGAGTACATGGGGTGTTCTCAGAAATAACAATATTGATGCTGTCCTTAGTGAGGACTGTCTGTAAGTGATTAACAAAATTTGTATGAAACTGCTTGTTGGGCATTAACAGTGAAGTTGGTTACCTATGATTTTTACTGAAGGCTTTGGCTCCTCAGTTTGGTTACATATTAAGTCTGGCAAATCATAAAACTAGTAGCATATTTTTCTAAGTTCTCTTGATTTGATCATTTCTTTCTTTTGTTTATGTTGCATGGTTTTGTTTTCACACTCAGGCCCGCTGCAGTTCTAACAAGACTCAAGCAGGCTCTGCTCCACAAACAGTTTCACATTTCTCCATTGATCTGTTCCAAAAGTTTCAACCAATGTCTGTTTACTCAGATTATCCACCCATATCCGTTTCTCCTTACGTTGAAGATCTAAGTTTGAGCTTTTGGGATCCCTGGGAAAATTATGTAGAACCTTCTAAGGACACGAATTATAATGATCGCTCTTCACACACCCGTTTATGGGATTATCAGGGTTCAGAACAGCAATGTAGAGCATTTGAAAATGACCAAAGACAGTCTGGATGGCAGCGATACACAGTTGGGTATCAGGACACTCAGCATAATGTTGTGTCTTCAGCTGAAACATCCCATTCACAGTCACACCATTCCAATCAATCAGCACATAATAGTGCTTCATTACAAAGTCCCCAGCATCATTCTCAGCAAAGCTATGAACATTCACTACCTCATCAGTCTTACCAGCTCAGCAGCATTGAACATCATCAAGAACCACATAATCAGACTGAACTTCATCATCACCAATCATATTCTCACCATGAACCACACAGGCAGGCTGAACCAAATATTCTGCCTGAACCACACTGCCAAGAACCACAGTATCACCATGAACCACATAATCAGACTCAACAAAATCATCAGCAACATTATCACCATACATCACATGATCATCCTGAAACATATTATGAACAAAAGCACCACGGTGAGCAACACCACTACAACGATCAAAGGGAACATCATAATCACCATGAATCTCATAATAAACAGCACTATGATTGGTATAACTCATCCCAACACCAACATCATAATCAGCACCATCAACGTGAAGATGACCAGCGCCATGACACACAACACGAACACAGAAATACAGTGCATAACACACAAACACATCAGGTAGATGCTGTGTCTTCTGCACAATGGGAAAGGCAGAACCAGCAGTACAAACATGGGGATCATGCAGACAATCAGCCCCATCCAGTCCCACCCCCTCCTACTTCCTCTATTAGCAGTACTGTTAATAACACCGAGTATATTAGAGTAACCAATGAGCCTCAGTGTTTAGTAGCTCAGCCAGTCTTGGAGGTGGAATCATCTAAACCTGCAGATAATGATGTAAGTAGTGCCGTATGTGATCATACACTTAATATATTCATAATTCAGCTTTACAGGATTCTGACAATGGTATATAATTACAGTCATTATAAGTGGGGGGAGTAATGCTGGTGCCCTGAGCAGCAGAGTCCAAGGGGTGGCAAAATTATCAGCAAAATGTATAGTTTGTGTAAAAAAATTTGATTTTCTGTGCTCAAAGAATTACTGAAACAAATAAAAGGAAATTCAATAATTGATTGTGACTTATTTTGTATCATAATTCCTGTTAGCACCAGCCATTATGATAACTTGCTACTGGCACCAAGAAACCCAACTATGCTTTGGGTCTTGACTGAAATTTTGGAAATTGTCTATTATTATCTCAAACTATACAAACATTCAACATTTCAGAGCTGGAATCTGCCACCATTAGAGGTGGAATAGGGAAAGGGGAGATTTATTCTGATGGGCTTATCCAGTAACACCAGGGTTGAGATTAGCTATTTTTAATGGGTCCACCACAGTTGGTTCTCACTTTCCCAGTTCCACCTGAAGGCAGAGACAGATTCAGACCCTGAAACATGAATTTTTTGCAGCTTGAGACAATGCACAGTGTCCAAAATTTGTCATGATTGTGATTTAGTGCACTTTCTGAGTATTTATGTGCACTCATCATCATCCCTCCTTAATTCATTAAAATGAACAGGAATCTATGGGAATTGGAAAATTTTGAAGAGATTTAGTTATAAAATTTTTGAGGTAACCATGCTTTGTTAAGTCATGACAGACCTTGGTGTCACGATAAAGAAAACTGATTTTATCAGAAATTCTTCCTACAGATATTTTAATATGGTATGTTCCTTTAAGTGTGTTGGGCCATTTATGCATCTTCCAGCAGGGATACTTAATGACAGGCTCGTTTCATATAACGCTTGAGGAAGGCTTTAGTTAATTTTACAATGTGTTGTGTGAGGCCAATGGAAAGATATAAAGGTTAGAATTCTTGCAATGAATTATACAGTATTTTTATAGAAGGTTTTGGAAAGCTTCAAAAGATGGGATTTTTGCACTCAGTTTTACTGTGTTTTCCATTCTGTTACATAAGGTTATTGGGCATTTTTAATGTCCTATATTTCAAATTACATAATTCTGATAGTTAATGTCTTTTTCAAATACACCTTAAGCCCTTTATGTTGGTATGGGAGACACATATTAGCCAAAATACTAAACATTTCGCCTGATTTTTGCCTTATAATTCCTGAACTGTGTTTGGCCATGTGATGAGATTAGTGTTATCTTTGCGACAGTGGTTGTTTTAATTCTTGGAATAAGCTATTGCACTATTTCTTTACACATGTCACTTGAAAACAACTAACTATATGAGGGTTTGACTATTTGAAGCTTGAAACACTCTAAATAATGTTTAGGAATTTAGTTCCTCTTTCACCGAGAACACAATCAATGCCCATTATAAAGAGCAATCTGTGAATGCTGCTCAGTGAAATAATCACTGTTTATTGTAAGAATCATTCAATATATGTAACTGCATAGTATAAAAAAAAATGCAAAAATTTTGAAGTGAATGGTACATATAATTACCATTGTTCTTTGAAGGATTAAACATTGTGGTGGGTAAGTGGTAGTTGCCCTGAGCAGGAGGAAGACAGACAGACAGATAATCCAAAAAGGTGCAGTGTTGCTCTGCCTTTTGCTAATATTTGACTGTGTTAAGCCTGGCACTTTGTGTTCAGTGAACGTTTGCAGAATTTGGTAACACTGTGCACAATCTGACTATCCTACACATACTACTGAAAATAATTAAACTCCTTAAAACATAAGATGCTAATTATCCTAAAATAAATCACTAACTTGTCTGTACAGAGTCTGATTCTTATATCTTTAGTCTCCAGTTTTTAAAATCATGTCATACGCAACAGCCACCTCAAACATACACAACTGGAAGATTTGTGAGAGACACAGGAAAGAGGGTAGTATTATTACTGAACACTGACTGACATGCAGAGTATTGTAATTCTCTCAAGATAGTACTTGTGGTTGTGACTTCACACCAGTTGCCCAGTCTTGTGAAATTTGACACCTTAACATCAGTGAATATTAAAACTGATGTTATGGGATGTGATGCTGTGCAGATTGGTACATAGTTACTGGCTTTTTTTGTAAACGTGCTAACCTGAAGTCAGAGGCAGCGATCAACATTTTCAACAGTTTACCGTGCAGTCAGACAATTCTTAAGGATAAAAAGGCAAAATTTAAAGTAGTCTTAAGAAAATACTTAAATATGCATCCCTCTTACTCAGTAGATGAATTTTTTATGTGTAAAGATGAACAACAATACTGTTTTGTAAAATGTTTTTAGTACTTTACACTGTAAAAGTTGTGTATATCTGTGTCCTTATGACTTGATTCCATACCCCATTGTCTTTGTGACACACTTATAAATCATGCAATGTATGTGTGTATATATATGTATGTGTGTGTATGTATGTGTGTATTATGTGTGTGTGTGTGTATGTATGTATGTATTTATATATGTATGTATGTATGTGTGTATGTAGGTAGGTATGTATGTATGAGTATATATATATATGCATGTATGTATGCATATATATATGTACATATGTAATTCTATGTATGTGTGTGTGTGTGTGTGTGCGTGCGCACATGCATTTATGTATATGTGTGTGTGTGTATATATATATATATATATGTGTGTGTGTGTGTGTGTGTGTGTGTGTATGCATGTAACACTGCTAAACATCTGCCAAACTTCACAGTACCTCATCTTGAAAGACCACGATCTTGTAATCACATAATTGTTTCATTTAACTTTTAACAAGACAGACAATGTACATATCAACGTAATATTGAGGCACATTCTTACAACAATTGTTGCAATGCAAAAGCAATAATTAATAGATGTTTTGAGTGTGTGTGTAGGCTTAGTTATCCAGAATGCAATGTGCATGCACCATATTACTTGTATCATGTGGCCTACCCTTCTCTAGCATATTTTTCCACATTATCTCAAAGATGGCACGATTTAAAAAAAACAAATACTGAACACAAGGTGTGTATTTTGATTTCCTCTACAATTCTTGTCTGAAACATTTCTCATTCTACAAAGAACTAAGTCAGATATGATCAAAAATGTACATTGGTCTTCATGTAAAGTACCCTTTATTCCTGTCTGATTTTAATGAAACTTGAAGTTTGTGAACAGATTTTCAAAAAACCCTCAAATACCAAATTTCACGAAAATCCCTCCATTGGAAGCCGAGTTGTTCCATGCGGATGGACGGACGGGTGGACAGACATGACAAAGCTAATAGTCGCTTTTTACAATTTGGCGAACATGCCTAAAAATGTACCGCTTAGCTCTGTAATGAATGTTAAGTAGCTGAGTCATAACTGAAACATAGAATAAAAGTTTGAATGGATGACAAAAACACAGTTTTTAGAGGTATAAAACATTCTTACATATGTGTTTGACTCAGTCCATGAGTAATTTGTTTGGGATTTTGCATAGTTCATTATATCTCAGTCCTATACTTCAGCAGTGCTCTCATGCTCTTCACTTCACATTCTGTTCCAGTGTGACATGATTTTTGTCTGAAAGCATACCCATAAATAATTCAGTGGAATTGATTATGTGTGACACACGAAGTGCTTGGAATATGTAGCCTACTATTGATCTACCTTGGGGAAAAGAGAGTGAGTCATTCATGACTCACTGTTTTACTGGATTTGACGTTCACATTCTTGTAGTGCCTTATTTGATATATCATTGAACAGGGGTAGAGTAAGTCACTTAATAATTATTTTAACTATGGGTAACTGCACTCTGTAAAGAGTACTGTCTTCTGAGGTGTGATGCCGTGTTGTTTGGCTGCTTGTTAGCAATGTTTTGGAGGAACCTGTTGTATCCATCTTCACAGAACATGGCTTCAGTGGTAAAACTTTTGACTTATATTTAGTAGTTGCAGACACTTATTGTCCTAACCGAGGTTTCCATGGTTTTCCATACCCTGGTTAATTTTGGGATGGTACCTCAACTAGGGCAGATTACTTCCTTCCTTATCATTTCAAATTCATTACTTATTACTACTATTTAGTCCTGTGTGTTCAGAATACTGGCAGCACCATGGAGAAATGCACAAATAAATAATTATTTATATATGAAAGTGTTGTGTGGAATATAAGTGTTTACATACCCACAGTCATTTATCTATATCAGTCCTAAAACCTTTTCTGTGTCCAGAAACGTTGTTTTGTTTCATGTCTTCATCATAACCTATAAATGAGGTTTATGGGAAATTACAAATGAATGGTCTGAAACACGAGTGCAGTTCTTTTGTTGTAGGTAATTAATTTTCTTTGCTGGAAACAATACTCTACATATGAAAGTCTTCAGAACTTGTTTTTTTTTTTTAATTTATTTGTGATATGAATTCATAAGTTCATTTTCACAATGAATAAACAGCTGTTAACTTTCAATATTATATTAATGTTTTACACTGTTTGAATGATTTCCATAAGAATTATCAATACAAATCATGAATTTATGGCAGTACTTTATGAGGAAGTTAATTTGGTCATTGTCCATTGTCTCATGTATACTTTTTATATGTAGTATTTTAGATGCTAGGTCTGCTTCTGTTATCAGGTAAAACAAATATTATGAATTATATATTGTTTTAAAATGCAACATCTGTCACTTTGATTGTTTCTTTATTGTAACAGTGTCTCATAAATCTAGAAGACCTCATCATTCATTCATTAGTATTCAGCCTTGAAGGCCGGGCTTGGCAGGAACCAGAGCCCAGTCATGTGACCGGTATGACTCTGGCACACTGCATCCTGGGCAAATTCTTGGGGTAGTTTGCCATTGCTTTCCGCCGCCTTTAGACGTTCCCACTTTAGCCGCCAGGTGCCTCCGTCCGCAATGATGCGAGAGATCCTAGCAGCGAAAGGTGGAGCTGTGGGCGAGAAAGATGTCCGGTAGTAATTTTGCCTAAATTCCGACTTCCACATAAATTTAGGGATCTTTTACATGCCGCAAATCTACGACATGGGACCGACGGCTTTACTTCCTTTCCGAAGGAAGGCATGCTGAGGACCTCACTGACTTGTATTTTAAATTCTTTTCACTATGGGTACATACAAAGGTCGGTGAATTAATTTTCAAATGTGCAGTAAATGTGGATGGAGATTTGAGAGTAATGTTGATATATTTTGCTATTTTTTTATTTACATAGTAGAAAAATGTTTTATTGTTGTAGGCATTCTAAACATACTTCTCCATTAAAGTCCAATGGTAACTATATGTACCACCTGGTGTAACACTTCAGACACAAATTTTTCGACAACAAAGTATGTTTATGTTTTTGATATTATACCTGCAACAAACAGCATTTACTACCATTGTCAACTTTAAACATTTTGTTCTTTTGATGGAGGCCAGTAGTGTTTAGTGTGATGTATGAACTGAGTTTTTAACACTAATTATGCACTTTAGCATTAAGCAGAAATCAAAATTTTGCTGCCCTTGTTTCAAACTACTACTTTTGCTGTGGTTAAATCCTCATTTTCATTTTCATGCTACTCCTCTCAGGACAAGTGTATGATGTCTGGGAACTTTTTAACAAAGAAGTGCTCTTTCTGCCCCAAACAAAAGTGTCTTAATCTGATAGGGCCACAAAAGCTCAGAATTTATAATGGCTTCATGTTACTGATCGTGTGTAAATGGTATACACTGACTAAGTTGCCTTCCCAAGTGAATGTCTTATTTCTGTGAGAGCTGTTGATAAATATCCATCTACTGTAGTGTGATGTGCACTCTTACAGTTGGGATTGGCTGGTGCCCTTGCTCAAGTGACTCTTGGAGTCCCTCGTTCAGCTGAACAGACAGCATTTGAGGAACACATGAGGAAACAGGCATGGGAGCAAGGCAGTATGGACTACATGGGTCGTGACTCATTTGATAACATTTGGCGAAAGATTACAGAGACACTGGCGCAGGCACCACCGAAACCAGTGCCCCAGAAAGCTGTCACAGGTGGGATTCGAGATGTTTGAAAGCATCTACTACTTCTATTACTACCACTACTGCTGCTGCTGCTACTGCTACTACTACTACTACTACTACTACTACTACTACTACTACTACTACTACTACTACTACTACTACTACTACTACTACTACTACTAGTACTAGTACTATTACTACTGATTTTTCTGGCTTCAGCA
>Ga0123355_10002722_pt1 | contig 25036 bp, 15 predicted proteins | sample TergutEmb28metaG_3_FD_89872 | JGI IMG/M metagenome (GOLD analysis project Ga0123355, IMG submission 89872) | Embiratermes neotenicus P1 segment gut microbial communities from Petit-Saut dam, French Guiana - Emb289 P1 | ecosystem: Host-associated > Arthropoda: Insects > Digestive system > Gut ...
ATTTTTTTAAAAAATATTTTTTTCTTTTCCTGCCTTTTTTGTTTTCATTTTTATTGTATTATTTTTTTGTGTCCCCCCCCCCCCCCCCCCTAGTAGGATAACAAAGACACTGTGACATTATGTTCAACTAAGTTGTATAAATACATTATGAAGCCAAGTACAAATTCTCAAATTTAAATTTATAAACATTTTTGTTTTAAATTACACAGTACAGTTGTGTGGATGATTTATGGATAAGCTTTAAAGTTTCATATTTGCCATACTGCAGATTACAGGCTACATTAACAGAGTGTAGTCATCTACGTCTGTTGTAGAACACTAATTTAAGCAAACAGTAGTATATAAGCCCTACTGTTGTCTGAAATTTTCAAATTGATACAAAACATTACCATTGTACATTCTGTTATTACACACAGTTCTGCTTGTATTTGTTCAATACCTGTAGACATACCCTTTCAACTTTTCATTGGCCGTCTCAACCTCAGAGGCATAGTGCTCAGACTTTAGTGGCACAGCTGTATGTAGTGCAGTCTGCTTGACATTCTGCATCTCGTGCATTCAGTAATTGATTCAAGGAATTCTTCCATGTTTTAAAATTACTGTGGGAATGTGCAGTCATCTGACCCTTCTCAACCTTTACCAAGCTAGTTACAGATTGGTAACCTCCCTTAACTTTATTGATCTTTGCTTTCCATGGTATGATTATTCTTATTCTTACTGTTTGTTTCAAACTGGCAGATTATTTTTTAGATTCCCCCACCCCTTTTTGTTCCCAAAGTACCTTTTGGTTTTACATATACATTGTCATGCTTCCCTCCAATAATTTGACTTCCGTCATGTGACTGCATCTTCCCATTCTCCCCAGATGTAGAACCCCATAACCTCTTACTTTTGTGAAACTTGAGTTGTAGTTGAAGGGGGTGAGGAGATTTTATGACATCAGCACAATTCAAGAACAGTCACAGGGTACACTAACTTTGATGCTAGCCTATGCTGCCAACACTGGTTTCGTCTCTAGCCCCACTATAACTGGTCACAAAGGGGCAATGTGTAGTGGCAGATAAATGCTGTTACCATTGAGGAGAAAACACTGTGTGGAAGATTGGTCATCAGTCTCGTGCCATTTATGATTACTGGGTTGATGGACTTTGTGAATCATGATATTATGAAGAGAATATGGTGTTGCATATACTGGATCTTTTTCTGCGTTATGGTGAAAGAGTGGGGCGGAACCTGCTTTGTTGGGTCTGCCAGAAAAAGCGAATTCCAGTGACTGGATAAGTGTTATGTTTGGAATAGCAGAAAGTACATGAAGTCCAGAAACCTTTTAATTGTACACTACATACATTTCTGTATATTCTTTTGTTTGCTTAGCAAATGGTGATATTGTTGTGACACTACTTCCTGTTAATACAAGATGGCCTTGGATCACACCTGCACAGTTCCGTCCTGAGCTTGTACCGGAGGAGCTTATGGCACAAGGACTTACGGTACATCATAAATTTATATCTGATGTGGCCTGTTGTTGTGTTCTAATTACAGCAGTTCAGCTATCACATATAGTGGTGCCTCATATGGGTTCTTGTTTAGTAACAAAAACTTAGGAAAGGTTCTGAAAGGAGGGTTCCTATAGTAGTTTTTTCTTGGTAAAACATTTAACATAAATGATTCATGGTTTTATCTTTACATGTTGGAGTGAATTTGTTTACAGTTGTGTCCAGATGTGGACCTTGGTGTTATGTTCTTTTCGTAAAGTGTATATCAAGTTTCACACCCATATGAAACAATGGGAAAAACATTATACATTTGGATATTTATGCCTTATATGGGAGATGGGACAGCAGATGATTCTAAGCTGATTGGTAGCAAGCATGCCCCATATTTAACCTTCAGCTGATCAGGGTGGGTTTTTAAATTGTAGTACGTGGTTTATGAAAACTGTATTATTTGAACAGAAAAATATAAGATTGTGAAATAAATGGCATTTTATGGAAAATGCACATTAAAAAACATTGAACAGCCAAGTTTTCTAGCATTCTTCTACCCCTTTCTCCCTCCTAACCAAATCATAAGATTTTTGAAGTCTGTAAAGAGCTGCATACTGGCACATTGTGACCCCACACTTTTTTCCATGTGTGACAAGTGCAGTAAGTCTGATGGAAATGTGCCACAGTTGGTGATCTACTTCAGTTTTGTTTGCATGCATAGTTTGTCTTGCGTGAAGAATGTTGGGAAAAATTTTGTTTGAGGTTGATAACAGTGATATGCCTTGGTATTTCGTAGTTTGTTTTATCAGTCTTCATGTAAATAAGTAGAATTACGTAATTTTTCCAGTATTGAGGCATTTCTTCCCTATTCAAGGAGAATAATAAGTTTATATATTTTGCAGTATTTTAACTTCAGCTGGAATTTGATCAGTGTGTAGTACCCACTACCTTTTCAACTTTTCATCAATAATCTGATCCTCTGAAGGTCTGATGACTCACTGTCAGCTGTGTCTGTTTGTATTTCAGTCTGCCTAACTTCATTAACCCCTAGTTTATTCAGAAGCATTTTTTTTACTAGTTCAGAATCATTTAGGATTCTTCATTCATAATCCTTCTCATCCTTTTATCAAGTTACTTCTAGATTAGTAAGCATTTTTAAATTTATTCGTGCGTATGTTCAAGTACCTAATGCAATATGTATAATTGCTATCACTATTCCAGTTTCTGTTCCTGAAATGCCTGATAGTTTCATGTCTTGATATTGCTGATCATAAGCATTCACTTGGCTCATTTCTTTGTACATGACAGTATAGGTGGCTGGAACATTTGGTTTATATTGTTGGACAACTCATTTTATTGGTTGATTGTTTTGTGTAGGCTTAATGTATGAAGAAGTAATGGTGCAATTATATGTAACCACATGGTATTTAAAATTAATTTGCCTATAATTAAAACTTGTAGTCCATTATAGCAACATTTTTCCATACTCTCTTGTCTTAACTTTAATGCTTGTGTAATACCATAAGATGTTAATTGCAGGATAATGGAGGGGACTGCTGACATGGATTACAGACTTTAATAGAATTTATTTATACAAACACAGTAACTGTTCTTCTTCAGCTATATAAAATAGGCATTTTTTAATTTTTCTAGTAAAAGGTACTGACTGTATTTGTTTCTTTTGCCATCTGATTTGTTCCTTGGACAGTGGAGCCAGTACTTGTCAATACAGTGACAATAACTTATTGCAGTGACTTTCGAATGAACAGGCGTGGTAAAGTACCAACATTGCAAAGATGTTCCTGGTTCAGATTTCAGCCAGACGGTTACTTTGGAGTGATTTGTTGCGATTTCTCTAGTTCTTCCAGACTTCTGTTAACCTTCTAAAGCTGCTAAGGAATGTAAGAAAACACCCGTAGAAATACATTGTATATTTTATATTTTACTGCCTTTTTAGGACATGCTACATAACCCCTGTTTTATTTTCCACAGAATGCTGTTTATTTCATAGTTATATCTTTTTCTGTTCAAATAATATATTTTTCATAAACTGTGCACTAAAATTTAATACCTACCCTGCTACCATGAAACCAGATAAATATGTGGTAATACTGCAGAGTGTGTATGTTGTCTTTAGAGTGCCACAAAAATGATGTTTCCTTGTGCATTCTTTAGTTTGCAAAAGGTTTGCCAGTACACTCTGCTTTAGAAATGCAACTGTTATTCATAAACAGTTTTACCAACAAAGAATATCTGACTTATTTATTGGCTACCTCACATTCTTACTCAAAAACTGGTGTTGCCTCGACTCAATAAACATTGTTTCATTAAATGCTGACATTTATAATACCCTTCCTCACCAGATGCTATTTTATGATACTGATGATGCCTCTACCTAGCAGGCAGAAAGTGCAGTAGGCTCCAGCTAGGCACCATATTGCTACGTCCTGAATTTTGGGATTGTTATAGAGTTCATTTATACCTTAAATATGCTCAGATGTAGATGGTTAATGTCATGTATGGACATTCTTGAATTAAAATAAGAAGGTGTAACATAGCATGGAAGTGTTTATATTCATGGTGAACAAACTTCATTGTAGTTTTAATTTTGCTGTCATGCTTTAGTACTGTATTGCAAAAACTTTATAATTCTCAAGTTATTTCTGTGTAAAACATTTTATCTTAGTGTTGTTCTTCCAATTGTGCATATATATATATATATATATATATATATATATATATATATATATGTATGTGTGTGTGTGTGTGTGTGTGTGTGAACAATAACAATAACAATTTAGCACAACAAGTATATATATATTTAAAAAAACTCAGCTGCCTGTTTTGGCTTTCCATATAAGCCATCATCAGTCCTCATCATCTTGGGTTTAGTATGTAGCCTGATGATCATTTGTATAGAAAGCTGAAACATGTGGCTGAGGTTTTTTAAAATGCATTAGTTGTGCTTGACTCTTGTTCACATGAACCCTTTTTCTGTGCCATGCAATTTTTGTATCTTTTTCACTCTTGGGATTGTTTTACATTATGTTCTTAGTTTATTTTTGGGCTCCCAGTTTTTGTTTCATTGTAAGTACAGTACTTATTTCTTCATTTTTAATTAGCCTCATTGTTTATTGATGCATTATAAGAGCATGAAAGTTTGTTAATCTTTTTTTTTTTGTGGGGAGGTGGGGGAGGGGGAGTGGGTGGACTGGATTGATCTGGTTTAGGTTATAGACATGGTTCTGGTGATTGTGGTAACAAATCTTTGGTTGACATAAAATGGGGGTAGTTTCTTGACTAGGTGAGGGCCTGTAAACTTCTAAAGAAGGGCTCAGCTCCATGGTGTTACTCAATTTCCATTCCAAGTCCATGTGGTTAGGTCATTTAGTTTCCTGTTTACAGATGAGTGAAAAAGAAGTTACAAAAACTGATGCATTGGGTGTTTAGTATGCTGAATTGAGAGGTGAAATTAATGTGTTTGTTTCCTTTAATAGCTGACTGTTGAAGACTATGTACATGTGATGGAAATCTTAACAAATGATGTGCGTTTCAATGTCTACAATATTTGCTACAAACGTATTCTTGTGGCTTGGATCTTCACCGCATTTTTTGTTCTCCTCGGACTTCTGTTCTCTGGGGTAACAGGGCTCACATTATTTGGATTGGGAGTTATGTGGCTTGTCCTGAATGCAGCAGCCATATTTTTATGTATGTGGATCAAGATCAAGGTGCGTATCTTGTAATTTATCGCCAGTTTCCTTAAACTAGTATTATAAATATTCAGCCTTTAATTAACCTCTTATAGCCGAATTAAGTTTTACAAGCCATTCGAGAATTGGTAGGTTGTTCGTATGATATTGAGAGATACTACAAAAAACTTTTTTTCAAGTTACAGAGTAAGTGCTGAAAATTAAATGTTTGGCTCCATAGTCATTTATGATACTTCATATATGGTGGCACTCGTAATTCCGACGTTATTTCAGATTCATCAGGAGTAGTGACAGTAATTGTATAAAGAATATAAGATTTGAATGTTTTATGGGGACTAAATTGAATAAAACCTCCTTGGGTTGCCAACTGTGTCATGGTGTAAAATGAAACCAACCTTTTGGCTACTGTGACCTTATCCATCTTGGCTGGGTGCTAGCCATACTCATTTTATCATGGTTGCATAATACATTCAAAACCAGTTATATTTAATGATAATGAAGTGAAATATGTAAACTTTGTCAAACATGAAAAAATGTTTTATCATGAGTAAAATATTTTTACCCTCTGCTATACACAAGCACTTTTTTTCCATGTGGTTGACATGCAGCCATTAATAAAAGAGGGCATTCATTTATGATGGCTATCTGAGCTTAACAAAAGGTGAATAATACAGGGAAAGAATGGAGAAACTGGAGGTAAAATATAGTGCTTCCACAGATTATTTGAAAGCATGTAAAAATTGAGCAGTTGTATGTACAGGAAAATGTTCCAAAGTTACTTCCTCCTGTACTAAGTAGCATGTCTTCTGCATGTCTTTATGGTTTATCTCTCTATCATTATTATCATAATTGAAAACTATCTATTATATGTGGAATGAATCCTTATTAGCAAGCCAGACATTAAAGAATTGCAGGTCATAATTGAAGTTCGAGGGTTAGGTGTTTTGACTTAATATTGACACACAGAGGAAGCTTGTATCATTCTGATGAATTATTCAGTTTTAGTTGAAGAGCATGAAATTTGTATAATGGCATGTTATGTATCTATGTTTTGCTTGCAGTTGAATCACAATTTAGAACGTTGCATGGCTCAAGTAAACAAACACTTGCTAAGGCACAAGATTATCTTGGGCTTGGATGACAGAGGAAAGCTCTCATGTCACAAAGTGAACCTCTGCTTCATATATTTTGATACCATGGAGTGCATTGTGAGTAGCCTTATTTTGTAATTTGGTTTAGTGCCCCTTATTTTCCTGCTGCTGCATACTTAACATTACACTGTAGCTACATACTGAACATCTAACATCATACTGTAGCTACATACTGAACAGCTAACATCATACTGTAGCTACGTACTGAACATCAAACATCATACTGTAGCTATGTACTGAACATCAAATATCATACTGTAGCTACATACTGAACAGCTAACATCATACTGTAGCTACATACTGAACATCAAACATCATACTGTAGCTACATACTGAGCATCAAATATCATACTGTAGCTACATACTGAACATCAAACATCATACTGTAGCTACGTACTGAACATCAAACATCATACTGTAGCTACATACTGAACATCAAACATCATACTGTAGCTACATACTGAACATCAAATATCATACTGTAGCCACATACTGAACATCAAACATACTGTAGCTACATACTGAACATCAAACATAATACTGTAGCTATGTACTGAACATCAAACATCATACTGTAACTACATACTGAACATTTCTCTGTACTTCCGTGTAGTTAGTCACATTATAGCTGTGCACTGAACCCCAAACTGTAGCTATATACTGAACATTATACCGTAGCTACATACTAGCTGCATGAAGAACATCACACTACAGCTACATATTAAACCCCACATGGTAGGTACATACTGAACATCACACCATAGCTACGTACTGAACCTATACTGTACCTACATGCAGAACATCACACTGTAGCTAAATTCTGAACATCACACTGTAGCTACATACTGATAGTCACATTGTAGTTGTGTTCAGATGCCCACATTGTAGCTTCATACTGAACATCATATTGTAGCTATATTCTGAAGCCCACAATAGCTACACACAGAACATCATACTGTACCTGCATACAAAACATCACACTGTAGCTGCATTCTGAACATTAAACTGTAGCTACATACAGTACATCACACTGTAGATAATACTAAACACCACACTGTAGCTACACACTGAACATCATACTGTAGCTGCATTCTGAACATTACGCTGTAGCTACATTCTGAAGATTACATTGTAGCCGGGGACCGTGGTGGCACAGTGGTTAAGGTGCTGTGCTACAAATCGGAAGGTCGCTGGTTCGATCCCATATGGTGTCATTGGAATATTTCATTAACATAAAATCATGCCAATCGCACTATGGCCCTGGGGTCGACTCAGCCTCTAGCAGAAATGAGAACCAGGAGCATTTCCTGGGGGTAAAGGCGGCCGGTGCGTAAGGCTGACAACCTTACCACCATCCTGTGCCGTTGTTATGAAATCTTGGAACCTTAACTTTGTAGAACCCTCTGGGCCACTCCAGGCCTGTAACGGGACTGCTTTACCTTTACCTTTACATTGTAGCTAAATACTGAACCTGTGGCTATATGCTGAATATTATAATGTAACTACACTTACGTCATTGCACACTATTTGGGGTTTGTCATTTAGATTCGCCCTTTCATTTAGTGGTAATTACATCAAATGAAGTTAATTAAAGTATTGTTAAATAAACTTAGAATGGAAACCTCCAAACCATACAAAATAAATACAGAAAGTAAATTAATTTGTGTAAAAAGTTGGTAAGTGTAGTGTTATGTGTGATTGCTGCTGATCAAACAGTGCTTAAATCTAAGTTTAAGACTTTTGGAAATTGTATGTTTAAGGAAACTAATAGTTAGGAAAAAATAAAATGCCTTAAAATTAACTTACCAAATCCTAACAGCATTGCATGCATAGTATGGGGTGCCTTTACAGCCTGATGGTGTTTTAGCACCAAAACTTCTAGCTCATAGTGCTTAAATATTATTGTGTTTGGTATTTTTAATAAAGTGCCTCTGTTAAATGTGAGGAATATTTTGCTGGTAATATATATGATAGGATGCCGTGGTCATGAGATTTATTTACCTCCTCTCCAAAATTGTCTATATTGTCTCTTGGGCCTCCCCAGCCTTCTGTTCAATCAGTACCAGGGGTTGTTTTCCTCATGGTAAAGCACCCAGGGCATGAAGCTAACTACTAACCACCATAAAAGGCCAAGATTAAGAATGAGTTGACCTATAGCTCCATTCCCCTGTATTCTTTCATAGTCTGCATGGGAATAACTTTGCCTTTATATGAGAGAATGCAACCACACACAGCAGAAAGCCACTGAACAACTGTCTGTGCTTTGTACAAGAATTACAAATGTTTGAGCACCCAAGATTTTAGCAGGAATGAAGCAATCAAGTGAGAACATAGTGATAAAAACTGCTTTGATTGCCTGCCTCCCTGCAGCCATTCTTATCTTGTACATGATACTGCATCTTATGATATCAAAGCTTGAAAATAATGAGTGGATTTCTTTTTGTAATTGATTGCCATTTTTGTATTTTTCTGGTCACTTACAGACATTATCATCATTGAAATTCACCTTTACTTCCTTAATTTGTACATGTTGTATGTTATTTTAAACTGATAAAGGAAGAAAAGAAACTGATTATGACATGACTGTTGATTTACTGAAAAGCTTTTTAAATGTTCTTTATATGTCTCTCTGTCATTTTGTACTGTGAAGAAAAAGCTGCAGGATGTAATCGAGAGAGAGGAACGTGAAGGTCGTTCAATAAATCGAGAGGAGACTTCGGAAGAAAGACGTCATTGGCAGCAATTTCAGGAGAGAATGGATATTGAAGACCGGGATATCATTATTCAGGGCAGTAACACAACACGTCTGTCACGTAAACAGGTAAGGTCTGACTTACAGAAATATGCCTCTTTGACACTGTAATTTGCAATGGAAATTCCGTTGTGATTGCTTTTACAAAGCTTGAATTCACAAACGAAATGCAAAGGCACTGCATTAATTCTGTAGCAGTTTGTATTCATACAATGTAGTGTATATTTGGCTTTAATTACTCTAAGAATATTTTAATAACTGTAAAAAAAATTAACCAATAGACAGCAGGATCTAGGTTCGGAATAACTGGTTGAATATTTTGTTACTTTCTGTGTAGGCACTAGATGGCATACAATGCTACACTGACATACAAGAGCCCTATGAATGTATTCTAAGTTACTAGTATTGAACTGTAGGGAGGTTTCTTTTTGATTTGTGTGTATTCATAACAGCTACTTACTTTCTTGAATATCTTTCATCCACGAATAAAGTGTGCACCCCAGTTTCTTAAAAAATGAAAAAAAATCAATGACCTTTGTGTGCATTTATTGGAGTATTACAATATACATGTAAAGTATTGGGTGAAAACGTAATGCAGAACCCATTTATAGAAGCTACATTAACAGATGGTACTGCACCATGCATACCAGAATTCACCAGCATGCTTTCCATAGTGTGATTTCTCATTAAAATGCGTCATAAGTACTTTGCAACATTTGTCCTGATATATTTAGTTTTCAAGATATGCTTTAGCATCAAATGGGGTAATGCATATCTTAGCAGTGTTATTTTCTTGTGCACTGTGTGCTCAAGACACACAGTGCACAGCTGGACTCAGTTTTATTAAACACTAGGGCTTTGACGATGGTATATGGCTCATTGATGTAATCATCATCATTATTTTCTTCTGATCATCATCCTTTTCTCCTCCTCCTCTGTCCCTCCTCCTCTGCCTTCTCCTTCTTAGTCCATTGTCATTGTCAGAGCCAGCTTTTGAAACGTCATACTTCCTTAAAAATTAGACAATAGACTGTCTCCCACCCAAAAAAGGATGCCAGTGGACCCCATTTTTTTTTTATTGACCATGGAATATGTACGCAATACGTGTGGTACTCCTACATGCTTTTAACCCTCTGTCTGTAATAGTCAAGTTGGTATCACTGCATTGGAGTATACACTGTGTTACTCTGGTTGACATCATCTGGAAGCTAACGTGGTTAGACGGTTGCAACAGGATGTTTGTGAAACAGAATATCTAACACCTTTGGCACATGCAAGTATATGTTGCCCTTAAACTGTACAGACACAGCCAATGAAGATGTCATAATTTCAGCTTTGGAGTGAATGCTGGTTAGAAGCTTACACAGTATTGCTCTACAACTGAGACTGTTCTAAGCCGATGATTGTTGAAGTGCTTTGTGACTATGAGTTGCACCGCAGTACCACACATGGGGTGCACATCTGTTACAAGATGTTTTTTTCCCTTCTGGACGTAATGCAGATGAGCTCTCTTTATGCAGTATTTTGGGGGCACCCCATTTGGACAGGTATCAGAAATTTTGGCATGGGCCCATGTTGTCAGGCCGACTGCTGAGTGGTGCCATGATCTTCACGGAAGTGTTTACCATAATGACTTGAAGGTGTGCCCCTGGCTTAAGTTAAACAGAGGTTGTGGTTTCAGTCTGACAGACTTTCAGCATCCTTTGGGGAAGATGTCCATCACTGGTTGAATGTGACTTATAAGGAGGTGGGTTATCTGTGGAGATCCAAATTTATAGCCTTCTTGTTTGTTGGGTGTAACTATGGTGGTTTTTTTTGTGGGGGGGTGGTTGATGCCTGAAGGAGCATGTTGTGCCATTTCTCCAAGGAGTCTCAAGGATGTCATGGCAGGATTTTGGGCTGCTGTGACAACACTTGATGCCATTTATTGTGGATTATTGGAGAGAGTGCTTCGCAGTGCAAAAACCCTTTGTGACTACAAGACTTCCATGGTTTGATAATTTGATACCTTTTATTATTTGACTGTATTATATTTCGAAAACTAAACATCACAGTTATTGTTGTGTAAGATTTTTGGCTATTGTTACCAAGGAATCACACTGTGAGCTGATGTACAGATTTTGTTTTGTCCTGCGTAATACAGGGTCCGGCAAGAAAACCTGACGATTTTTAAGTTACAATAAAATGAAAAGTATACTATCTTTTTATGTGAATTTATTACAAAAATTATCTTTATCTGAAAGCATTTTAAATACAATATTCACTTCCTGAATATAGTGTCTGTGAGGTGGTGCCCCTTGTTGTCAGCACATTCCCACAAGCAGAGTACTTCTCACAAAAGCCTGATGCAATCGTTCCATGTTCTCAGGAGTTCTAAGTGAAGGCTCTCTTCCTGAACGTTTTCTTTTTGCGGCAGATGCTGTTTCTCTGCAGTTTCTCACCCACAACAGTACACTATTGCCACTAGGGACACTGTCGTTCTGATGAACATTGAAGTGCCGATGAAATATCCGCTGAGTCATAACAGAATTGATGTTTTAGAAATACGTCTCCACAACGAATCCCGATGCTCTACAGACCAGCACTCCATGGCAACTGAAATGCTTTGAGCCTCGCTAGAAGGGCGCTCAATGACAAATTCCCCACTCCAACGATTCCGCTCACAGCTGTGTTGCCAAATCATCAGTTATTTCTGCCGGACCCTGTATAAGTCGCATGTTTATGTCAGATATGCTTGGCACCTAGTAAGCATATTAAACCAAATGCTTGAAGTTCCTGTCTAGAAATTATCGATACTGTGCACTGTATGATTTGTTTAAGGTCATGCTGTGTGTGTATTAGTTTTATAAAGGCTGTCTTTTGAACTTTTCCACAGATAATAGTTACATGGTTTCAGATCAGGTGAACGAGCAGACCACAAAGGACAACTAATTATTTGGTCTTTAAAAATGGTATGCATGGTGACCATTGAACAGTTGAGTGTTTGGGCTATTGCACTTTCTTACTGGAAGAACCCATATGGCTTCTTCTAAAAAAACTGAGCAGGAATTTGTCCAATGTACGTTTCTGGATTTATTATGTCTGCAAAGGAGATGGGCCTGATTATTCTTGTAGCACTGACAGCACACTATGCTTCAACTTTGGTGTTATGTAATGGCACCTCATGCATTAGTCTGGGATTATCTTCTGACCATTATGTGTTATTTTGAGAATTTATATAGCCATTTTTGTTGTCTGATACGTAAAGTAAGGTAATAATGGATCCACTTCACCACTATGCACTCCTTCATAGAACTAGGTACAGTATCATATTCTTGCCACACATTTGTTTTGACACATTTTAAAACATGTTTTCCTTATATGGGTTTTGACAATAAACACAGTTTATATTGCACTGCTTTATATTCATGATCATCATCAGCTTATGAAATGACTATTCTGAAGTCTTTTTGGTCTGTGGGAATAGACCATTACGGGAATGTGCAGTGATCATACTACTGGGCAATTAGCCACACATAGCTGATAAGCAAAGTGGCATGCATTAGTTCCGCATTGGACTGAATTTCCTGTTTAAATGTAAATAGTACATTGTATGTTGAAGTGTGTCCTTAGTTTATTTTCACTGCTTTCTCATACAACATCCTGAAACTGCTGTGTTTGGTATATTAGAAAGTTTTTCTGTTGTTTATTTTTCTTTCTGTCTGTAGGAAGCCCAATGGCTACCATTGCTTTACAGCGTCAACTCTTTTACCTTTCTCCATTCTGGTAACCATGTCATGCCAAAAGTTGACCACAGTGAATGAGCATCATGTGTTTAAAAACCTGAAATTGCCCAAGTCATGCTAATGACATGCAGAATAATAGCAGCCGTTTAATTTCTTGTCACTTTAAGATGACCCCTGGCCACATAAATCTAGTGCATAGTGGTTTTACTGTTGCTTTATTTTGTACTAGCAGTTTCATTTACAGTTTTTTCTCTATCTTGAATTGTTTTAAATTTTTTACTAATGGTAAGATTGTAAATTTATGCTTTGGAACTCTTGTTTAGTGCCTCGCTGATCAAACTTTAATGTACTGCCTAACCATACTCTGGTCTTTATGTGTTTGACGCCAGAATTAAATCCCTCCGAGAAATGCTGCCTGCCAGAATTTTTTACTGGGGATTTTAAATTTTAATGCTTACTCTTAAAAAAAAAAAAGCATATCTCATAGACTTTTCCTTCAGATTTAATGAAATAAAATTTTGCACTCTGCTTATGAATTGGTTAAGCCGGGAAAAAATGTTCATCTATCTTTATACTAAATTTAGGCCTGTGAATCACGTGTATTATATAAAATGTGGCGTAAATAGTTCATTACTCATATAATTCTGGCTGCTGTATGTATCACCTTGGATCACTGTTTTATCATGATACACAGTATTCACAAAGAGGGTGATACATTACAAATTTACTTTTGTGTGATATTCCGCGAAATCAGGCACCACGCACAGGCCCACGTCACATTTGGGTTTGCAGGCCAGCATTTGTTGTGGTGACTTCTGCTGAGGCTTGCTGTTGTTGTTTTTGTCGTTGTTCCTCTTCTTCTTATTCTTCCTCAAACTAGTCTCCAACATCGTTAGCCTCCTCACCTAATTCCAAGGCAGTGTCAGCAACCAGAATTTCACTGATGGTTTCCTCCTGAAGTTTTACTTTTTCCCGACCATGGCTCTGAGACCTACAATCATCTACCTTGTCTACACTATATATGACTGGCTAGTATTGCAGAAACATTATACCTCTAAAGATACGAACATCTTCTACAGTGACAGCAAAACAGATCTAAAGCTATGATGTAACTGTGTATGACATTACAGCTATTCGAGGGTGCCCAAGACGTTTTTAGTAGATTGACGGCTGTGTGTTGCATGTTGCTACCCCACAACCCCTACAGATTACCCCAGCACTACAATAGGCAGGTCTGTGGGCCCTCCTGTAGCTGTAAACATAGATATTTGTGGGTATCTCTGAATTTTGAGCATTATTTTTGTGTGAATTGTATGGGTACAGTACGCCACTGACAATCTTTTTGGTCAAGAAAAAGTTTTTGCTTCATAGGCCAGTGTTGATATTTCAATCCACATGAACTCCAAAGGGAGCGATAATCAAAGCACGCAGTGTCACAACCATATTAGTCAGCTGGGAAAAATGTGCAGTTACTAAGTGTTTACATGTATATCAGTGTTTGTGGAGGGGGTACAGTCTGGCTCCTGAATGAAAGCCTGACCTTCATGGGTCCTACAACTTAGCAAGCCACAGCAGTTTACCAAGTAGGCGTGAACAAATTGCCTCCAAACTTCAACACACTGTCTGCGAGTCTTACTAAGTCATTCGGCAATATAAGAGCTCACTGCGTGACATCTTTAGAAGTCCTTCGGCATTAAGGGGTTATACTGCAGTTGAGGATGTCTTCAGGATTCATATGCTGGTTTACTTACACTGTATTGCAGGAAACATAAGAACACAGCCTTCCTGTTACATACATCTTTGGTGAGATGTTTTATGATTCCAGAAATGTGCATCACACACTGATGGAACATCAAAGCGTGTACTTGGTGTGGTAACCTTCAGAACACTAAATAATACGGAGTCCTATATGACACTTCCTACACTGTTTGCCTCGTCTGTTTTGTTCCTCATGCAGTACATTCTGGAGGATTGACCTGGCCAATAATTGCTGTAGTTTATGTCAGGCCAAGTAATTTGTTTTTTTGAAGCACATTGTCTCGCATGGATTGCAGTGAGGGAGGTGAACTATCAGATATTGCAATGAAGTTCCAACATGAAGACAGTTCAGATATCTTTTGAACACTGGAATTTAAAAATATCAGTTTGGTTTCTTTTACCTTTTAATATTTCATTTTTGATTCTGTGCTGATTTCAAAATTTTCATATTTGTTTACATTTAAATGTTAATATTCTTATTCTAGGGGTGTTACAGAATTACTTCTTCCTTTGCTTTTGTAAAGAGTTTTACAGCCATCACAATTGGAGCACACATGTTGTTTGTAACAACTGGTTATTGATTAACTGAAGATTGTGAGCATTGTGCATGGCATATTTCTGCAGATGATGTGTGTTGACTGTACATTTGGTGATGACCTGTTTTATTCAGTTCTTTTTGCATTTACTGCATACATTCTTAAAGTGAGTTTGTACTGGGGAGGTTTATTTTTGTTTTGTATTACATTGCATCTGCATATTGTATTGCAGGTTTTAGTTTTGAGTTGTATCTGTGTAACATAAAAGAAGTTTTGGAGTGATAAACCACGGCTCTATGATTTAAACCATACCAATACAGAACTTTTTTTTTTTTTCATTTTTTTTATTTTTGTTGTTTGTTCAAGCACTTGCGACGTGTTATAATAATGTATTAGGCAATGAATATACAGAGTATGACCATCATCATATTTCATTTTATCAGTAATATTAAAAGCAAGAAATACTGAATCAGCTTGGCATAATATGTTTGATTTAATGTTGAAGTAACACCAGAGATAAATGCTGAGAAGACTAAGCATACATTCATGTCCCAGGAACAGTTTGTGCGACAGGATTACAACACAAAGTGAGCTAATAAATTATCTGAAGATTTTTCATAGTTCAAAAGTGGGGGATGACACTACCATCAAAACTGCATTCATGAAGAGCTTAAGAGCAGACTAAATTTGGGGGAATGCTTGCTTCCCTTCAATGCAGAACCATTTGCATTTCCACCTGCTGTCTGAAAAGAAAGATTAAAATTACAAAACTACTCTTGCCTGTGGTTTAAATGGATGGGAACCATTAAAGAAGGAGCGTGGACTGATGGAGTTCAAGAATTGAGTGCTTAGGAAGGTATTTGGCCCTATAAGGGAACAAGTAACAGGAGAATGGAGAAAACGGCATAGTCATAAGCTTGATGGGTTATACTGCTCACCAGTTTTGTTCAGGTGGTTGAATCAAGGAGAATGAGCTGGCCAGAAATTGGAGGGGGGAGGTGGGAGGCGAGAGAAGTGCATACATGGTTTTGGCGGTGAAACTGGACAAATAGGACTTCCTGGAAGACTTGCGCATGGGTATGAGCATAAAAATGGAATTAATTTTGAGGAAGTAGGATGGGGGGTGGGGATTATGAATTGGGTTTGTCTCACTTAAGACAGGAACCAGTAGCCAGCTGTTGTGTACAGGGTAATGAACCTGTAGTTTCATAAATGTGTGGAATTTCTTTACTTGCTAACTTCTTGATAAGAACTCTGCACCACAGAGTTAGATATGGTTTTATGTTGCATCACAGGCAAGAGGAGAGCAGTTACTGACTCGTTATATTCAGCGCTGGGCCAAGGATTTCCTTCGTCATCGTCTGGATTGGACAGTGGATGAGGAAGGTGGCAACCCCATGGATCCTCGACACCTTTCTTCAGCTCTTTGTCCCTGTCAGTACATTCAGGAATACCTGATAAACAAACAACGTACAGATCATCGAGCCTTCTGCCCTTGCTGTACCACATGGCTAGCTGAACGTGGCATTGATTAAATATCTTTCAAACATTCCAGCTTTCTTGTTTATATACCACCTGGATAATACATCTTAGTATCATCTTAGAAAGAATTTCTTTTTACAAAGTTTATCTTAGTGGTAAAGTTGTATGGCGTGCCATTAGAATACTGTACGCACTATTGTATAATCATTAAACTGTGTTGAATGCACTTTGACACTGTTGCTAGTCTTCCTGGTTTGTAGGATTCTAGTATTTTTTCAAACTTCTAGCAGTTCTGCAATGCTATTAAGAAGAAGCACTAAGACAAATTAGTATTTTGTTCGTTGATTATGGGACGTTACAGTCTATACATAAGCAGTACTGACGGTAGTGTAAGACAGTATGTGGTTCATTGTGCTTGTTTGTTTACATGTGGGGCACACAATCAAATAACACTAAGTAACTAACAAACCTAACATCACTTGCTTAACATGTGTTTTGTTTTGTGTTACCAAGGAATGTGTATTTCTTTTGTAGATCTAGTAGTGAATTTTGGTAACTGATTAGTGTGTTATTCTTACTGACACCATCTTCATGTAGGGTTGAAGTAATTGCCATGAAATTCTAATAAATAAGGTGAAATAAGTTTTAATTTTTTTGGTGGGTATTGGTCAGATGATGGTCTTTTGGAATCTTAAACACCATGTAGGATGATGTGTTTGTTGTGATTTTTGAGAGGAGTGTGCCGTCTCAATCTTCGGTGTCCACCGGAACCAAATTCACTCACCCGGAATTTAGACATAGTGCATTCCTCCAAAGCATGAAAACAAGCTACTGATTCTACATGGTAATTAAGCTCCCAAATGACCATCATCTGAGTAAGCTAAATCTTGGAGTTGGTAAGAAAGACTGGTTGTCACATGGTGCATTTTAATGTCATTCCATCATCATTTCTATGCTGTAGTAACACATCTTGGCAAGTGCTTGTCTGTAAATGCATTTCTCATATCTTTTTAGGGCTCTCTTTAACATCTTTCGTACTGTTTGTAGATACTACTGTACCTTTCTTTTGTGAGCATATGCACATGAAAGAACTGGCTGTGTAGGTGATGACCATTGTAATGTGTTATCTTTTGTCGCAAATGATAATGCGGGGCAGGCATGGTATTTTATCTGAAATTTTATGTTGATAAAATAAATCTCACAAAGTTTAGGCCTCTGATTTTTCAATACTTTTCATTCCATTGAATTCTGGGCCAATTTTTTGTAATCATTCTGTAGAAGTGCTATCAGAGGTTAGTGTCTGTCATGGGAACTCCATTTTTGAGAGGCAGAGGGTCATTTTAAAAGGTAAAGCGTTCCCGTTACAGGCCCAGAAGGGCCCAGAGGGTTCCAGGAAGTTAAGGTTCCCAGATTTCATGACAATGGCACAGAATGGTGGTAGGTTGTCAGCCTTACGCACCGGCCGCCTTTACCCCCAGGAAATACTCCTGGTACTTATTTCTGTTAGAGACTGAGTTGACCCCAGGGCCATAGTGCGATCGGAAGTATTTTGTGTCAATGAAAAATCCACTGACACCAGCTGGGATCGAACCAGCGACCTTCCAATTTGTAGCACAACACCTTAACCACTGTGCTACCGCGGTCCCCAAGGGTCATTTTAGCATTCTTTTTTCATTTGCTAGATCATGTCTTGTGTATAATTACATACATTAATAAATGAGTATGCTGTCTGCACAAGACATCCTATTTACCATATTTCTGAGTGTTGTATTGCTGTATGTTTTGGCCACACTAGGTGACCATTATCAGACAAGTCTTGGAAGAGTAAAATGTAGAAAATACATGAACGTATAATGCAGCACTGTATATTTTGCTATGAAAGGTGAGGGCTCCCAATGTTGTATGTGAAGTAATTACCATTTACATATCAAATTGGTTTTTGTGTGAGATGTAGGAGGATCTGATGGACGTTTAAATGAAAATGTGTTGTGCACAGAGCATGTTAACTTGTTCATTGTACGCAAGTAGTACCTCGGCTAAATTTATTGCCTTTTATGAAAGCTACAGATTCATTACCTTGTTCACGAGCATCCACCGCTGACTCATGTGTTGCGCCATTTCAATTCATTCCACATCCTTGTGCCTAGTTCTAGATGTTCCAGCCTGACAGCATCATTTATGAATTTTAGGTGCAGTCTGGTAACAAGTGATTTTCCACTTACTGGTTGAATTAATGTGATGTCTCAGAGAATTCTAACTGACTGTTCAGCATACAGTATTGGTTGTAACATCAGTATATGTTTCTTTTGGCTTATTGCTTTGTGGGATGCTTGTTACTGCCCACTAAGGTGGTGGGTATGGTCTATGTTGCACAGGAGCGTGCCGAGATGGTTTTCCTTCGCTACTCACAGCGCTGGGCTAAAGAGTATGTGCGTAGGCACCTGGAGCTGTCAGTGGATGGTGCGGAGCGTGGAGGCTTCTCCATGGCACCTCCCCGCCACTGCATCTCTGCCCGCTGCCCCTGTCAATTCATAGAGGAGCATCTCAAGTATAAACCTCGAGGCAAGTGTTCTGTCAAACGGTTCTTCTTGCTGCCCAACTTCAGTTTCAGATGAAGGGGCCTTCCCTCCTTCTGGTGGCTGTGGTTCTAAAGTAATTTTCTGTTTCTGTAGCCCTTAAAATGTAACATTTCGCTGCAGATTTGGGTATGGAGAATTTTCTGTTTTGCATACTCTATTACTGGCAGCTTTATTACACACGGTGGTGGTGAGATTATTGTGTTGGACAAAAAATGCAAATGGTTATTTGTTAGCATGTTTCTTTGTTTTACTCTCCCTCATGAATGTATTTTTTCCACATGTCTCTAGGTTTTTATTGTTTTATAATGTACTATTTATTTTGTAATATATTATCCCTTTAGCAATCTCATGATTTCGCAGCTAGATTGTCTGCTATCTCTTGGTTTTTAATCCTTCCATTAGACTAACTGTTTACATAATTCCAAGAGGATTATGCAGTTGTTTTGTTAAAGCTTCCAGCGTACAGTGAATGTATAGTTTTTGATAAAACTGATGTATTTTCATTAAACTTTTGGAGTTATTTTTATTCATGATTTGTTTTCTCATTAACATTTTAATTTTTTTGGTTCTGCAAGAAGTGTAGGAATCATTTCCTAATTTAATTTATTGTTGAAGTTAGTTTTCTTGTCTGTGACTTAAGATGTGAAACTAGACATGGTGTTCCCACCTCATGTAGCAGATACTATTTCTTGTAATGTGCCTGACTGCCTGTTGGAAATGGGCTAGTGTTTTTTTTTTTTTAACAGGTGTTTGTTGAAGAAATATTTACACCATATGGATTTACATGTTCACTGTGTAACTCTTTAATATGCACAGCAACTGAAGAGTGATAACAATTTCTTAGTACCTACAAATGCACATATTATACTAATATTTATTTCACTTTATCAGACTTCTACATGTTTCAGCTGGTTGGCATGTTTGGGGATCTCAAACCATATAGCTTAAAACTCATAGCAATAAGTTCGTCTTTATGATGCTGTGCACGTGAATGTACATGTTATGTAAAAAAAATGTATGTTATGTAAATATTAAAATTTACAATATATAGAGTATGATAAATGACAACTGATGAATTGATTATTCATTGTTATACAACAGATATTCTTTGTGAATTACAGTATTCTTCCTCCCGCTTGTTGCTGGTGTACAAGCATCTATTACATTATGATCCTAATAGGTTACTGTCTGTGTGTTGCGTGCGTACCAACGTCAGTACATTTTCTTGTGCATAGCATCGTAGGTACTAATTTACTGCTGTGAGTTTTAAGCTATTTGGTTCTGATCTCCCTGAGAATGGTGACCAACTGAAACAGGCAGGAGCCAGATAACATTATATATATATATATATATATATATATTAGTATAATATGTGCATATGTTGGTACAAAGAGACTGTTATCATTCACAATGCACAGAGAGAATAATACGAAAATAACTTTGAGTGAACTGAATTGTAGGTTTTGCATATGTGTAGGCTGTTCAGATGTGTACTTTAATGTATGACAGGGTTGTCCTGTTTTTATGTTGTCATTTTGGTTTATGTTTAGACATTGAGGGTTTGGTAGATAGTATTCTGTTGTAATGAGGTGTGTAAGAAGTAACTTTGATTGTGATGATTCTGCTCAGCAGACATTTGTAGTTAATGTGATCAGATGTCCAAAAAATTTGAAATGTGTTAACTTTCATACTGTTATGAAGTATGATTTTTTGTTGCATATGTATCTTTGTTTCAAGCGTTAACATTGAGCTGTACTTAACTTGATATTACTGGTGTGGGAGTAACATATTCCGTCCATTGCACCAAGGAGATTTCATTGTAGAGTTGTAGCAATGACGAACTGTCCATAAAATTTGAAATGTGTTAACTTTCTTACAGTTATGAAGTATGATTGAAAAAGTAACTTTATTTTGTTGCATATGTGTGTTCGCTTCAAGCATTTACATTGAGCTGTACCTAACTAGGATATTGTTCATGTGGGAATAATGTATTCCGTCCATTGTACCAAGGAGATTTCAGTGTCGAGTTGTAGCAGTGTTTAAGGTAGTACTAGAACTGAATTACACTGTCATACTTACATCATAAGAGTGGTAAACAAAGTTCGTGTTTATACCAGTAACTGCTTCCAGTTTTTTGACACAGTAATTAAGCAGATTGGCTTGAGTGATTCTGACCTGTGTCCATGGAGTATCTGTTCCTGATACTGAACAGGACACCAACTATCCCACCCGGTGTTTGTGGCTTTCCGCAGTCTCTCCAGGCAAATACCAGAGCAGTATCTTAAATTAGACCATGACCACTTCCTGGCACATTTTTTCCAGTTCATTCTTCACTGTTATGCAATCATTTGATGCTGCATGTTCTGAATTGCTGACAGCATCATAAAATAAATAACAAGTGCAAATACAAAGTGATAGTGTTTACCAGTTTTGTATTGTGCAAATTTGTATATTTTGAGTTTCAGATTGTTGATTTTTCATTACTGCACTGTGTAATGATTGAAGTATTATCAGTGTATAAGTGACAAGAATTTGATTGTGGCTTTATGTTCTGCACTTTTTGTTTTAAGGCATGGAATACAATGCTTATGCTGGTAAGATCAACCTCTAGCTTTGAACCCAATGTAGAGTTTGTATGTCCTTTGGGAAGAAGATTAAGGTTTAAAAATGATTGTGTATTAAGGCATTACCTAAATATGTTAAGGGGTATTAGGCTTACATTAAATCAGTTAAATTAAGGCGTAGGCTGGATGCTAGAAACTTAGTGGTAATGATGAAGTTTAGCTTGAACTGCAGCGGTATAGATGTTGGGTGTTGGGTCACTTTTGATGTGTGCCTGGAGGAGAAAGTGTAATACTGACACTTATGCTGAAGATTCTGCGTGGCATAGATCCCCTAAATATGAATGTGACAGTTACTGCAGACTTAAAATTTGAAGTCATGTTTCAAGTCTGCTTAATTTTGTATGTTTTTAACGGTATAAATAATTTCAGAGTATGACATTTCGTTGTGTTTTGTGTGTCACAACAGTTCTACAGAATGCATGTTAATCACTGTGAACTCAGCTTTATTCCAGTATATATTACGCAACTCTTAACATATTTCAGCCTTCAGTGCTGGCCGTCATCAGGTCACTGACATATCGAAACATTCATGATGCTAAACCAACAAAATGCACATACTTGTTCCATAGATATTTATATTGCATATTCACACTGAATATTGCCACATGTTTCGGTCCACAGGGAGGGAATCAGACAAAGTACTACAGCATAAAACCAAATTAGTCACTTTTGTACACAGCTGATGTGGTGTAAAAGAGTCCGATGGGTAAAATGTAGGCATTTCTTTGTAGAGTTTTTGTATGAATATGATATCTGTTGATACACATTATCTTGGAAGCAGCCTGTTCACTTACTGAAAGTCAGCATGGTATAGTATTTATTTGATATTTTGGGTGTGTGGTGCTTTGGCACAGTTTTTGTATGGTGGTGTTGATCATAGATGTTGTTTTGAAATCTTTGTGTCTACAGAGGTTTGTAATGTGCCTAGTAACTTTGTGAATGTTTGTAAATTTGACAAATTTCCTACTTAAATGTGTGGTACCTCTCTTTTTCTTCGACAGTCACCATCATTTCTCCACTTACCTACTGTAGTGTTGATTGTTGCGTAGAATATTTTGTATAATATTCTTTTCTTTGGCCACTATTTCTGTGGGTGTTGTCGCCAATTTTTCGTTAAGAGCAGGATGGGCATGTGTTCATTGAGGTTGGCAGGAATTGTACGGTACATATAGTATTATCAGTGATGGTAGATTTCTGCAGATTGCAGGTTTTAATCTTTTACTGTTTTTGTTGTGGGGTATAATATCCACATCTTCTTTTATGATCCAGTTGTAATTCCAAGCCAAACATAGGGTCAGTGCAAAGGTTATTGGATTCCTTGTATACAGTTCATGTGTTTGTAAATTTTAAATTATGAGAATGTTGTTAACATAGAGGAAGTATCCGGTGATTTGAAATTTTGTCAGAGTATTTACCATTTGTATATATTCAGTATATTGCAAATAATATACAGAAAAGATCAAAAAAGTTGCTGCACCCATGACCTAAAACCTTTGTCTTGTATGTTTCATTGGAAATTTAATAAGTTTGATAGATGACTAATTTGTGTAGGATGTGTTGAGATTATATAATTCAGTATTAAATCCCTCTGCGTCTTTTGATATATCAGTGACATTATTGTAGCCAGCAGGGAAGGCCGAAACATGTACGTCGTTTAATGTATATGCAGTAATAATGTTGTGTTTATGGTGATTAATTGTTATTCTGTAGAATTACATTGGTTTAAATAACACACTCATACTTCACTTTTTGGTATTTTACTTACTGTTATCTAATCACATAATTATTTTTATTATTTTTAACATCAAAATCAGGGATCAAACAATATACAGATTATTTTTGTACATTATGTCTTTGTTATGTACAGTGTTCTCTTCTCCCTCTTTTATAGGGTCTCTTCAGTCATTTGTCTTTTGGACTCTGTCACTTAACACTCAAAACACCTACATGGATTTTGCAACATCCTTAATGCCTGTATGAATGCATTCCACCTTTTATGCGAAAGGCACTCTAGTCAACTCTACCAAGCCCTTTCACATGCATCTAGAAAACTAGCTACTACTTTATTTTAATCAACCCTTTCAGACATCTGATTCCATCATTCATTTATTTTATTGTGTCTATTACAGTACTTTTCTTAAAAGTAGATTCCAACTACTCTGGAAGGGCAGTTGTTGATAGAAGGAAGTATATTTTGTGAGAAATTATATACACTTGCAGTGATGAAATGAGTAAGTACTGCAATCAGAGGGGCAGAATTCAGATGAGTTGCAGGTTTAAAATTCTTTTGGTGGTGACTACCTTCTTTTTCTGCCTTGAAGATGGGGGCAGTAGATTATTCAAAAACAGTGCCCTTGAAGAGTACTGTTGTGTGATCAGCAACAAAAGCTGAGAACTCCAACATCACATAGTTGGGGAAAGATATTATGCAGCAAAAGGAACTAGTAGATTTTCCCCCAGAAGGCATAGGAGAGCAAGAGCATTGAAAAACATATATGGTATATGGTAAATATAGTTTAATGACTTTACCTGTAGATGGTTGATTTTATCACTTAAGTATTTATTTCTGTGTTACACAGTAAAAGTAGTCTAAGCATTTTGTCTTGCTTTTGGACATTTTTATCTTTATCTCTGCACTTTTTCACAGGTTGTTTCTTTCTGTGCATCAGGAGATGGTATATGGCAATCTTGAAAGATATTCATTTGCATAAATATAATTATCAGGGGTTTTCTTTCTGTTAACCCAGTTGGCATTATGTGGACAACAAACCTTCCATGTTTGTTTTATACCTTCACAGTGTGATCGTGTTTAGCTGTACTTCTTGTGTTGCGTATTAAATGTCGGTAGTTTGATGAGTCGTAATAGAATGAGTTGTACCTGTATTCATATATTTGAATGATTATATCTTATTTGTTTTATGCAATAGAGGGCTTTGTATTTTGTACCATTTAACATTCATCTTTTAAATATACTTGTTACACAGTGATTTTGTGTTTAAGAATTATCAGTGTAGTTTGAAACCTTTTTGTTTTCATCGAGTAGCAATATCCTGTTTGGTTGCAGAAGAGGCTTCCTATTATTCATTAACCTTTTGATGCCTAACAGCGACTATAGTGGTCGTACCGCACCGCTAACCTCTAAACGTTGCATTTTATATATTTATTCAACAAATACAGGTACTGAATATTTTAAACATGGTATATACTCTCCGTTTTTTCTTCTTCAAAA
>Ga0123355_10002723_pt1 | contig 25034 bp, 39 predicted proteins | sample TergutEmb28metaG_3_FD_89872 | JGI IMG/M metagenome (GOLD analysis project Ga0123355, IMG submission 89872) | Embiratermes neotenicus P1 segment gut microbial communities from Petit-Saut dam, French Guiana - Emb289 P1 | ecosystem: Host-associated > Arthropoda: Insects > Digestive system > Gut ...
AAAATGACATATTGTGATATTATATCTACTATATCGGAACTATCTCTTACTTGGCCTATTAATTCATCACTATATCGCACCATTTTTTGTACCTTTCTTTGACATAATTATATTATTCGACAACCAGTTTTAAAATCCTTCTTGAAGACAATATAAAAGACGATTGAACTCTTTGAAGTGCAATCGTCCTTTGTTATCTTCTTAACCTTGATCAAATGGGATAAATTTTTTCACTACATTTCCTTCTTTTACTACTGGAGTAGCTTCTACTTCTCCTAATGTTAATTTACTATATTCTGCAAAGGAAGTATTTATTGTGTCATCAACTAACCCCTCTATATCATCTTTGCTTTGAGTTCCAGCTAATGTTAACTCACTTACTAAAATTTGCTTTGCATTTAATAGCATTTTCTTCTCTCCTGTTGAAAGACCTTTTTCTTTTTGCTTAAAACTTAAGTTTCTTACAACATCTGCTATTTCATATGCATCTCCGCTTTTCATTTTGTCCATGTTATCTCTATACCTTTTATTCCAGTTCATTGACATTTCTGTCGAATCTGTTTTTAGTATCTTAAACACGTCGCTCGCAGTGCTCTCATCTATAATATCTCTTACACCAATTTCTTCTGCCTTTGCTGTTGGAACCATAACTTTTACTTCTCCCGGCATCTTAATTATGTAATAAGCTTGTTCTTCTCCTAAAATACTTTTGTTCTCAATTGACTCTATTGTGCCTGCTCCATGCATAGGGTACACAACTTTATCTCCTATATTAAACATTTACCGCTCCCCTTCCTCTCTTTTACTACCATAATTATTATACCATAAAAAACCATGGAAGTCTAGCCCAATTTAGGGGAATTTTTATTGTTAACTTGTCGAACCGAAGCCTCCTGTACGCTCTGCTTGAGATTCGTCATTATCAGAAGCTAAATACTTTTGAAAAATAGCTTGTCCGAATCGCCTCACCTTTCTTTATTTCTGTAGGGTTTGACGCAAAATTATAGAATGCAAACATAATATGTCCATCGTTATCCAAGTTTCCATAATAGTCGCAGTCAATTATCCCTACACTATTTGCTAAAACCAATCCTTTTTTAAATGGATTCGAGCTTCTGTTACAAAGCATCAAATATTCATCTTTTAACATATATGCTTTAATTCCTGTCTTTATTAATGTTGGTTTTACTCCCGGCTCAAAAACTGGGATAGTACAATCCTCTACTGCTTCTATATCATAACCTGCTGAATGTTTAGTTTTTCTTACAGGCATTTTTACTTCTTGATTCTCAAAGCCCTTTACGACTTCAAATCCTCTGCATTTATTCATTTTCTTCTCCTATTCGTTTGTCCATCCTGCTCTTATATATTACTTCTTTATACAATTTCTCTTAGTCCTCTTCCATTATTTTCTCTTGTATTATAATTACGATATTATCATAACTCCATCATCATTACAACATGAAAAAAGCGGGCCTCTCTCAGCTCGCCTTTTATACTTAATCTTCTACTGTCCATCCTGCTCTCATATATTCTTCTTTTATAGTTTCTCTTAGTCCTCTTTCTTCTCTCTGTCTTTCCGCAATATAATCTTCAGTAGCAGCTCTTTCTACTGTTCTACCTGTAAGAGAAATATCTTCATGAGCCAGCCTTAAAATATTATAGCTAGCCTCTGCCTCTTCTACAGTCGGAAATTCACGCGAAATTCTTCCTGCTTCTATTTCTCCCCTCCTGTCAAATGTTATTCTTACTGTTTCTATAACCCCTGCAGAATCTCTTGTTGCTACTAAATCTCTATTGTCTACACTTTCTCTGGTTACTAGAAATACTACTAATATTATAATTGCTATTACTGCAATTACTACTCCACTTATTATTAGAACCTTCTTATTCAACTTCTTTTCCTCCTCTTTTGTTATTTTCTCGTATTATACTTTGTTATTTCATATTATAACGTAGCCAACCCCACAAAGTCAATTGTGTTTTTGCAGGTAAGCATGCAAGCTTTGCTTATAATGTAGCTTCCCAAATATGTACAGTCTTCTCAAATATTTTTTCTTAGAATTACTATTTTTTCAATCTTCTATTTTTCCAAACAAATCATATCCATCTACCCCTGTTATCTCACAATCTACGAAACTTCCTTCCAAATTAGATTTGATAGCTTCTATAAATACTAATCCATCTGTATCTGGAATATCCATATAGCTTCTTCCGGATATAGTATTTACCATCAAATGATTTTGATTCTATTAATACTCTATATTTATTTCCTAAATGTTTCTCCAAATTTTCTTCAGATATCTTTTGTGCTAATTTCATTATTCTATTGTATCTTTTTTTCTTTGTAGACGGATGTATGTGATTCTTTAGCTTTGCTGCCGGTGTTCCTTCTTCTTTTGAGTATGTAAATACTCCGAATCTTATCAAACTTCGCTTGTTCTACAAAACTGTATAGCATATTGAAATCTTCTTCCTCTTCCCCTGGAAATCCTACTATTAATGATGTTCTTAAAATAACATCTGGAATTTTTGTTTTTAACTTCTTTATTAAGTCTTGTATGTTTTGATTTGGAGAATCTAAATCATTCTTATCCTTTTCTCCTATTGGTCTATTCATCAACTTTAATATCTTATTTGATATATGTTGTACTGGTATATCGAAATACTTGCATATTTTTTCGTTCCTCTTTACAGTGTCTATCAACTCATCTGTTATGCTTTCTGGATATGCATATAAAAATCTAATCCACTCGAACTCTTTTATGTTGCATAGCTCTTGTAATAACTCCGCTAATTTTGGTTCTCCATATATGTCTACTCCATATTTGGTTGTATCTTGTGCAATAACTATAATTTCTTTGAAGCCGTTTTTTGCCAGCCCTTTTGCTTCTTTCAATATGTCTTCCATTTTTCTACTGACATATGGTCCTCTAATATATGGAATTGCACAATATGTACATCTATTACTACATCCTTCTGCAATCTTTAAATATGCTGTTCTACCTCCTGTAGTAACAACTCTGTTTTGATAATCTAATTCATAAGGACGTCTTTCACGGATACTTAAACTCTCATCATTATTGTTGTTTCCATCTTCCCTAATCAGCTCTTGTATTTTCTCCCAATAGTTACTATATTCGTCAGGCATGATAAATAAGTCTACTTCTGGCATTTCCTTCTCTAGCTCTTTAATATATCTTTTCACTAAACATCCCATAACTATTAAATACTTACATATTCCATTTTCCTTATACTCTGCCATTTCTAATATTGTATCTATTGCTTCTTGCTTTGCAGATTCAATAAACCCGCAAGTATTAATTACAAGCACCTCAGCTTCTTCAGGTGAATTTACAACTTTAAAATTGTTTCCTTTGAATGCTCCTATCGCCATCTCAGTATCTACTAAATTCTTTGAGCATCCTAATGATATAAAACCTACTCTCATTCTTCGTCTTTCCTTCTCTCCGGAATAAAGTCATTTCCAATTCGCAATAAAACCCAAGCTGCAGTAAATATCGAGTTCGTAATGAAATTTACTTCTCCTAAAAGGACCCAAGAAAGTAATATAAATCCTACGAAAAAAACAACTGCATAAATACTGTATTTTATAATATAACTCATTCCTACTATCTCCTTCTTCTTAACCGACTCTTTTTTAATGGCTTTCATTATTGCAAATATTTTTTCTTGTCATTTCTAGAAGATTTAACTTCGTGAAGCCTACTACTTGGCATTTCATTCTATCCTTTTTCAAACATTTAACCAATAATTCTAGTATTTTTTGTTCATTTTCTTTATCATGCATATCTATGTAATCTATAATTATAATGCCACCTATATCTCGAAGTCTTAATTGTTTTGCTATTTCCTCTGTTGCTTCTTTATTTACCTCAAACACTGTTTGTTCTAGGTTCTTTGTTCCCACAAATTTCCCTGTATTAACATCAATTGCTGTAAGTGCCTCTGTTCTATCAATTGTTATGAAGCCACCACTTTTAAGCCATATCCTTCTATTCTCTATTTTCTCTATTTGAGTTTCCATTTCATACAGTTGTAATAAATCTTCTTTCTCTTTTAAAACAATCTCTATTTTTTTATCCATTAACATGTCTTTTATTATCTCTATTACATCTTCATATATTGTTTTATCATTTACAATAATTTTATTTAATCCTTGGTCTATCACATCAATAACTGTTCTTCTTAAAAGTGCCCTATTATCATACAATAACTCTGGTTCTTTTGGTGTTACTTGTCCCTCTAAGCACGTTTTCCCTTTAATATCTTCCCATTTCTTTATCAGTACTTCCATGTCTTTTATTACACTATTTTCATCCATACCTTCTGCTGATGTTCTTATTATCGCTCCTGTATTTTTGGGCAATATACTTTCTACTGCTTTTATTAGCCTTTGTTTTTCTTTCTCATCCTCTATCTTTTGTGACACTGTTACAAAATCACTATTAGGTAAAAACACCGCAAATCTTCCAGATAAGTTTATATGTGTAGAAACTCTAGCACCTTTTCTATCTGTTCCATCTTTTTTTACTTGTACTGTTATATATTCTCCTGCTTTGACTATATCTTTAATATTTATACTTTTTTCTTCATTTGAATTACTATCTTTTTTTGTTTCGTCTACTTTCGGAAGTATATCTTTTATCCTTATAAATGTATTTCTACTATCTCCTATGTCAACAAAAGCAGATTCCATACCTTGAACTACATTCTGCACTTTACCATTATATATATTTCCTTCTAGCCTCTTTCTATTCGTGTATTCTTCATGTCTTTCAAGCAATATTCCAGCTTGTACTAACATTATTGTTGTCTTATCTGATTGTTTGTTTATTAGTAGTTCTAACATATTTCCTCCATCTTTTCTTCTACTCAATTAAATTTGTTCATCGCAGAATCAATTCCATTTTTTAATATTTCTGCTACTGCTTCACTCGACCTCGAAATACTCTCATTCAATATATCTATTTCTCTTTTTGGAATAGGTCCTATTACATAGTTTGTTATATCATCCTTATACTCCGGCTTTCCTATCCCTAATCTAACTCTTGCAAACTCTTCTGTTTTCAAGTGTTCTATAACGGATCTCATTCCATTATGTGTTCCTGATCCACCATTTTTTCTTATTCTTATATCTCCTGGCTCTACATCTATATCATCATATATCACTATAATTTTACTGTTTTCAATCTTGTAGAATTTCTTGAACTGAATAATTGCTTCACCGCTTAAGTTCATATATGTTTGTGGCTTTACCAAAATAATTTTCTCACCTAATATTTCACCCATTCCATACTCACTTTTGAATTTAGAATGAGCTACCTTTATATCAAAATCTTCGGATATTTTATTAATTACTTTGAATCCTATATTATGACGTGTATTCCCATACTTTTTTTCTGGATTCCCAAGTCCTACAATCAAATACATTGATCTTTCTCCCTCGTTTACTTTGCCTTAATATATCACATTTTAAGAAAAATAACAATAAATGGTTACCACTTTAAAGCGGTAACCATTTATTTTGACAAGATACATATCTTAATGCACCATATATCGATATATATGATGAGCTAAAATATGGGCCCAGTCACTTCATATGCCTGATGGCATCAACATTAGTTACTCATGCAAGTCTGGAGATAATGAAAATGAAGCTACATTCTCCTCAAGATATTCTAATGTCAATTCATGATGTCTTATTTCCACACTTTTCACTCCATCCGTTAGTTTAATATAGCAATCCGTTTTTTCTTGTATCCTAAGCTTATTATCTAACATTATCTGCTCTTCTTTCGGATACTTCAACAAAAAAATCACCTTGCCATCTTCAATCCAAATGGTATATTGAAATAAAGAAATAACATCGCTCTTGAGAAGCAGCCAAATGGCTGTCTGAATCCCAGCTGCTGCCACGAACATCATCGAGAAAGAAACGATATACTCAATAGAATTTCCCGGTCTTAGTGCTGTACTCATCAATTCTCTAAAACCCATTATAACCGCCCATATTTCTCTATGGCTATAGCTATACCTCTCTGCTACTCTACCTAGGATATCACTCCTGACTATTAGATTCAGAATAAACATTTGCAAAACTATTGCCATCACTAAGACAATGCGTTTTGTTCTCTTAATCTCATCCCGGTTGCTAAATGTCTTTTTCATTTTAGTCCCCCTGTTCTTCATGTGAACAACTAATATCCATTGCCTACATCCATCGTCATAATCTCATGACTTCTTGTTAGGCCCCCTTTCTTTTTCCGTACAATCGGAAAAGCGTTCTCGTCTACATCCTCTTTCATAATTAGCAAAGTGGATCGGTAGAGACGAGTATTATATGTGTCCTACCAAGGATTTGTAACTATAATTATACCATGTTTTACATAATGCTACAAGTTTTGCTGCTTGAACTTCAAAATGAAGCATAGCCAGAGGTTTCTCCCTAAATTAACAAAAGACGACCTTTAGGTCGTCTTTTGTTAATTTTATATTTATACTCCGTCATTCATATCTTTTATAAGTTCTAATTGTGAAATTAGTAGTGATTCCATTTTTGCTTTGTATACATCAAATTGTTGTTTAAGATCATTATAATCCTTTTGCTTAATCGTAAGTTGCTGATTTAATTCTTCTACTGAAGCTTTTGCAGCAAATTCCGCATCTCTCACTATTTGCTCAGCTTGTTGTTTTGCAATTGCTTGTATGTCATCTGCTGTTTTTTGAGCCATAATAAGTGTGTTTTGAAGAGTACTTTCTATATTCTTGTATTGTCCCATATCAGTATTCATCTCTTCTGCACTTGATTTTAATGTTGCATTTTCTTTATATAGTTTTTCATACTCCACAGTAAGCTCATCAAGAAAATCATCTACTTCATCTACATTGTATCCATTCATCATTTGCTTTGAAAATTTTTTATTTTCTATATCTAATGGGGTGATCATCTCATCTCTCCTTTACAGTTAACGTTATTTTAACCAAGAAACTGATAATTTACTCTTAATTTCTTCTCTTGCTACTTCATTGTCTATATCATAATTATCTGGCGCTATTAACAGTATGCTGTTTGAAATTTTTTGCATATGTCCATCTAATACTTTTACTGCTCCACTTACACAGTCAATAATACGTCTTGCTACATCTTTATTAACATACTCTAAATTAAGTATGATAGATTTTCTTTCTTTCAAATACAGGCATATTTCCTCTGCTTGATCAAAATTAGTTGGTTGTGTTATAACCATTCTTACATGTTGTGCTTGTGGCATTCCTACTATTTTATTTTTTCTACTAAAAAAACTTTTTCCTTCTACTTCAGACATGTCATCCATATCCTCATCAAAACTATTCTCATAAATGTTTTCATTGTCCATTTCTTCTTCTGCTGTATCCACACCTAGAAAATCCCAAACTTTGTTCATTATTGCTCCTGCCATTTAAAATAACCTCCCCGAATTTCTTCATTTGTATTCTTTAATTTAGTACTAGTATCCATCTTTTTAAGTTTATTGTCAATACTTTTTATGTTTGTAATATAATTTTAATACGTTTGTCACATTTCTGTAACATTTGATTTTATGTCACCATGCTTTGTTATTATGAAAACTCATTGCAGTTCACTCAAATCTGGTCTTAAAACTAGTTCATCAAACATAGATATAATTCTTCTATTATTAATTTGATCTGTCGTAAAATCCATGTCTCTTAATTCTTCTGTGCTAAAATTATCCACTATAAAATAATTTTCACTTTCCCTTAGTATTTTTACTAGTATTCTATCTAGTATTCCTCCTCTGTTCCTTACAACATACGCTAATTCACCTTCAAATACTATTGCTGAACGTGGTACTTTTAATCCTTCAAACTCCCACCATATTATATCTAAGTTTATCTTTCTGTACTCTATGAGGTCTTCCACACGTTCCGTTATCCTGAATACTACAAACATGCTCCCATCTTCATCTTCTCTTATGGTATGAATTGTACCTCTAACCACTTCTCCTATTGGCAATCTTAATCTTATTCTCTGTCCTACGCTTGCTTCTCTTGCATCTTCGCTTCTAACATTTGTAGCTATATATGTAGCAAAGTTATTTACTATTTTGCCTGTATTCTCATTGCTTGGAATTCTCTGCCCTACTCTCAAATTAAGTTCTTCTAATTCTCTTCCACTCAGCTCATCCAGTCTTTCTAAAGTTAAAACATCCTCTAGCATATCTATTCTATATGAAAGGACACCACCTCTAACTGCCACAACATATTCTGAACCTTCATGTATTTGATTTTCGTAAGCTGTTCTTTGTGCCACTAACTCTCTTATATGAGAATCAGCCGGACTTAGTTCTCCTGCTATTTGTGCTTTCCTTGTTACATATCTATTTATCTCATTTATATATTCTTGAATCTCTTGTATGTTATTTCTGTCTCTTAAACTAACTACTCTGTTTTCTATTTGTCTTTCTAATGTTCTTATTTCAGGCGAATCTATATTTATTTCTCCACCTATAGCTCTTTGTATTTCTATATCTAGCTCATTGATTCTAGCTCTTAGTGCTTCTTCTTCATTGTTATTGTGTCTAAATACAACTTCTCCTCTTGCTACTCTCTCGCCTTCTGTTCTTATTGGGACAACTCTACTCCCTTCGCCTGTATCCAAAACAACTTCTTCTCTTATTATATATCCTGTTACATGCTCCTCTGAAGTTACAAAGCCTCTTTCAATCATTACTATTTGGGCTGGGTTCATAATCAGCCTAATAACTCCACGCGCGACAAAGAATATCAAAACCATAGAAACTAATAGAATCGCTGTATTTATAGCATTCTTTTTTATGATTTTTAATCTTCTTTTATTCTTTTTTACAACAGTCTTTTTCTTCTTTTGCCCTGGCAATTATTTCACCCCTCTTAGCATATAAAATATAGTGCAGATGTCATTTTACTTTGCTTTTATTATGCATTCTACATTATTTTGAACAGTATTAGTATTGTCGAGCCAAATGATATCTTCTTTATATTTTCTAAACCATGTCAATTGCCTTTTCGCATATCTCCTTGACTCCATTTTAATCTTGTCAATCATTTCTTCCTTTGTTATCTTATCATTTAAATACTCTACCACTTCTTTATACCCGGAGTCCCTGCATCGCTGTAGGAAACTCCTCATATTCTTTCAATAGAGTTTCTACTTCTTCAATTAAACCTTGTCCAATCATTAGGTTTACTCTGTCGTTAATATTCTCATATAGTTTCTCTCTATCTGGATTTGTTATTGCAAACAACTTATACTCATACTTTGTTCCTTTTTTCCTAGATTCGAGCTCTTGCTTTGTTTTTGTCTTTCCTGTTTTATGAAAAATCTCTAAAATTCTAATAACCCTTTTTTGATCATTTTTGCTAACCTTTGCTGTCGCTTCCGGATCTATTTCCATTGCCATTTCATATAGTTTTTCTAGTCCTTGTTCTTCTGCTATCTTGCTCAAAGTCTTTCTGTATTCTAAATCTATTTGTTCATCTTCAAAGTCTATTCCGTTTATTAAACAATCTATATATAGCCCTGTTCCTCCGAACTATAATTGGCGTTTTTCCTTTGCCTAATATTTCTTCTATCCTATTTTCAGCTTCTTTCTTATATGAAGACACACTATACCTTTGGCTTGGCAAAATAATGTCTATCATATGATGCTCCACATCTTGCATTTTTTCTTTTGTAATTTTGGCTGTTCCAATATCCATGCCTATATATATTTGCATGGAATCTGCTGATATTATTTCACCATTAATTTTCTTTGCCAATTCTACAGCTAAATTACTCTTCCCGAGAAGCTGTTGGGCCACCTATTACAATCACTTTTGGTTTTTGCATAATATTCTTTAGACTTATCTCCTTCCGAATTTTTTCTCTACATCCGCTCTGTCCATCCTGATTGCTGTTGGTCTACCATGTGGACATGTAAATGGATTTTTTAATAAAAGCAATCCATTCATTAAATCTTTCACTTCTTCTTCAGTTAGTTTCATATTAGCCTTAACTGCCGCTTTACATGCTATTGTGTTAATAAATTTTTCTTCCTTTTCTTGAAGTGCTGTTAAAGGAACCGTATTTACTTGGTCTAATATTTCTTTAAACATTTCTTTCGTCTCTAAATCTAAGCATATTGTCGGAACACCAATTAACCTAATAGTATTTTCACCAAACTCTTCAAATGTAAATCCAGCTTTCGCAAATAGGTCTACATTTTCAACTACTATAGATTTTTCTTTATGCGTTAACGTTATTATATCTGGTAATAGCATTATTTGAGAATCTTTTTCTTCATCATTATAAAAGTTTTTCTTAACTTTTTCATACATAATTCTTTCATGTGCCGCATGTTGGTCAATAATATATATTTCGCTCTCTATCTCTATTACAATATATGTAGAGAACAACGCTCCTACATACTTGTAAGATGGTATACTACTAGTTTTTTCATTTTGGAAAAGAGAGATGTTTTCTACTTGTTTTAAAGTCTCTACAGACACCTCTTCTACTTCCTCAAATTTAGCAGTTTCTGGTTTGGGTAAAAGTTTTCCAAATGTTTTTTTATACATATCCGAAAATTTATGAGTAGTAGCTTGTATCTGTTCTTCTACAGACAATTCTTCTACTGGCGAAGGTTCACCTTCTTCTATCTTGTCTTCTGTAGTATCACTACTTGTCTTTGTAACATTACTATCTTCTTTATCCTCTTTAGTATTATTAATATCTACTTTCAGTTCTTCTAAATCATAAGTAGCTGTCTCTTCCATAGCTTTTTCTTCTGTATTTGTCTCATACTTAATCCCAAAAAGTTCTAAATTCTTTTTGTTATATAGTGCTTCAATATGATTTGTTGCATCAGGTACAGGAATAGCACCACCAACAGTTTCTCCTGCAGTCGGCACTATAGGCCCAATCACAGTTGTTGCTTGATCAGAAAAGCTACTATCTGCCGGCTTGACATCCTCGCTTGGAATTTCATTTTGAACTTCACTTGGAGCTTCAACTGTTTCTTCACTTGGAGTTTCTATTTTAATTTCACTTTGCTCTGGCTTTTGCAATACAACTTCAGCCACCAAGAAAGGATTCTCTTTTGCTGATTCTTGTCCAACATCTGTAACCTCTTCTCCTATATCTCCTGCGTCCATAACTAAATTTGCTTTGAGTAAACTTTCTTTTATAGCGTGGTATACCGCTTTAAAAACTTTTTGCTCTTCGCTAAATCGTATTTCTAATTTAGCTGGGTGCACATTAACATCTATCTTACTAGTGTCCATATCTAAATTCAAAACAAGGAATCCAAATTTTCCGTCCCTGAAGCAGTCCCTTAAAAGCTTGCTCTGCTCCAGATGATAAAGTTGGATTTTTTATATATCTATTGTTAATAAAGAACATCTGCTGTGTTCTGTTACTTCTAGCTATTTCTGGCTTGCCCACAACACCTTTAACAGTTATATCTTCATATGTATAGTCTACTTCTAATATCCCTTGCGCTACATCTTTTCCATATATACTATATATTACATTTTTGAGTTCTCCATCTCCATTAGTTTGTATTATTGTCTTACTTTCATTTAGCAATTTTATTGATATTTCCGGATGTGCAAGTGCTAATCTTGTTACTACATCTTCTATATATCCTAACTCTGTATAATCTTTCTTTAAAAATTTATATCTAACAGGTGTATTGAAAAATAGGTTTGTTATATTGATCGTGGTTCCGAGTCTGGCTTCCTGCTTCTCCTGTTTCTAAAACATTACCCGCTTCTACAACAATTCTATTCCCTATTTCTTCATCTTCAACTTTTGATATCATCTCTACATTTGCAATTGCTGCAATAGAAGCTAATGCTTCTCCTCTGAACCCCATAGACCTAACTGCTTCTAAGTCATCTGCATGTCTTATCTTACTAGTAGCATGTCTTTCAAATGCCATACCTAAATCATTAGATTTCATTCCATATCCATTGTCAACTATTCTAATTTGACTTATTCCACCACTCTTTACTTCTACTGTGATTTTAGTTGCTTTTGCATCTATACTATTTTCCATTAACTCTTTAACTACAGATGCTGGTCTTTCAATAACCTCTCCTGCCGCTATTTTATTTATAGTTAGTTCATCTAACAGTACTATATTTCCCATACTTCCCCCACAACAATTAATATTTGTCTCATTATACGCTTGCCGTTCACAAAATGTATCATTCAGCTAAGCGTTTCAATCAACCGCAGGTTGATTATATCATTAAAATAATTAAATTTGTATAGCTTTTTCTGAATTGTTTTTGCATCTAATTTTATGCTTCACTATTTTACAAATCTTTATATGTAAAAACCAGTACTTTGCTTGAGCTTCGCAAAATACTGGTTCGTAAATTTCTAATAGGTTTCTTACCTGACAAAATTACTAAATATTACAACCGCTATACTTGATAAACAGAGATATGCTCCGATTGGTATCTTTGTGGGAATTCGTGTCATCTTCTGTTTATCTGCTTCTTCTCCTACTTCTTTATTCTTCATTCTATTAGGATTAATAGGTATGCCTCTTATAACTATTGCCCACAATGCTAACATAATAGAAAGTATCGTAATATCCTCTTGTGCCCAAAGAGCTATATACATACATAATGTAAGTATCAAAACCGGATATATTTCTTTGCCTCTTTTCTTTAAGTAAATTGTGTCTATTATAAGCAGTAATAGGATAGCGATTATATATATAATATATCCATGAACATTGTTTCCTAATATGTATAGATATATTACATATGAGAACTTAATTATTAAACCTGTTAACATGACTGCTTTTGCTATTGTATGTCTTTTTATATCAACTCCAGCTATGAGCAGAAGTGTAGATATAAATGAAAGTTGAATAAGTAAATATGCTATCCTTTCTATATTTAACGAAAGAATATCTATGTTGAAAGATATAGCAGCTAATAAAAATATTATTCCACACACTACTTCTAAAGCTAGATATTTGAATCCAATTTTTGCACTACAATATTTACATTTTCCTTGTAATGTTATAAAGCTTAAAATAGGTATTAGATCAAAAAAACCTAACTTATGATTACAGCTTGTACAATATGATCTTTTACTAATTACATTTTCTCCGCTTTGTAACTCTATGCATTACGAGAGAGAGAAAACTTCCAAAAAGTGTTCCTATTATTAATATGATTGTATAAAGTATGTATAGTTCCATTTATTTCTCCTTTGTGTTTCGTTTGTAGCATACAAGGCATATACAACCATTTTGCATATACCTTGTAATTTAATTTTGCTATATTAATTCTCTTCTGATTCATTTATTATATTTACAGCTATATTTCTTATAACTATATTTCTTTCTTCATCCTCTTCAGTCTCTTCTTCATATAGTACTGTTATAACTCTAGTAGCAGGTGTTATTAGTCCTTCATCACCAGCACCTGGCACTTCATAAAAAGAAACTCTAACTTCATTGCTACCTGGAGTATGCTCCACATGTTCAGATTCAATCCTTCTGCTTAAGTCCTCATATATTCTCAATGCTATATCTGACGCTTCATTCCCTGTACTTCTATCTTTAAAACCTGGTGAATGTACATCAGTTAAATAAGTTCCCATTACAATTGCAATTGAGTCTCTAATTTGAGCATTTTGTTCAGCAGGTGTTATCTCATCATCCTGCAGCCCTAAAAAACCTCCATTTACAATTACTGCTATTAATGCCGCCGCTAATACTAGTAAAACAATTATTGTTACTGTTAAAGTCAGTAATGTAATTCCTTTTTGTCCACCCATATTTATACCTCCTTCTAATTCCTATAATATATCTAAAATTAATGTGTTAAATCAATTAATGACTACTTTGTAATTATTTTACAACATTTCTGTCTATTCTTCAAGAACAATAGTAGAAAATGTTCTTGCTCTCTCTCTTTGTTCTCCTTCACTAGAAATCAGCTCTTCTTCTATATTCTCTGGTAATACGAACTCTTCTACCCTAAGAGGGACTTCTCTGTTATATGGTATATAGTCATAAAACAACAACCCTAATAATAAAGCCATTGTAATTACAAGTAATACAAATATAATTAATTCTTTGACAATTCTTTTTATCATTCTAAATTCCTTTTCTTATTCTTAATCTAATAATATCGATATCTCTGATACTTTGAACATCGCTGTTGCTTCTCCTGGCAATTCTTCTGCATGATTATGTCCTACTATATCTGCAATTTGCTCAAACATGCTACTTGGTGCAATTACAAAGTTTTCTATTCTAAATTGCAGCCTGTTATCATTCTCTAAGTTTCTAATAAAATTTGCTATTCCCGCATATTCTCCACTTACTGTAAATATTAAATCATAAACATTTTCATATTGTGTTTCTGTTAAATCAATGGTAAGGACTAGTCCTTGTGTCCCCGCATATTGTCCTATAACCATCCATAAAAAATCTATTCTGTATGTTTCCACTTGAAGTGTTCTTAAATCTATTCCTGCTGGAGCAGAATCAAGGGCAATTTGATATAACTCTCTCACTCTCTCAAATTCATCAGCAGCTACACTAAACCTCTCTACTTCAGACGGATGGACTTCTCCTTCTAATTTTGAAGCTTCATAAAACTTAGCATCTAATTCACGATTTGCATCTCTAATGGTGCCTAAGCTATCAATACTAAAAGACCCGAATAACAATGCTATTCATGAGTACTGTACACAAAAGTATAACTAATACTATTATCACTGAAACTATTATTATCTTTTTCACTTTGGTATTCTCCCTTTTTTGATTTCTTCCCTTTATTCAAATAGGTCTCCCTCTATCGTAATCATGATGTAATCCCCATCTCTTACACCTGTTGTAGATGTAACATTAAACAGAACCTCGTCATCCCTGATTCTTCCTAGTAAAAGTCCTAAATACTGATAGTTTTCTGCCTTAACTTCTATTATAACTCGATCTCCTGATAAGTTAGATAAATTCACCAATTGTATCTCTTGTGGAATTGCAGTCATTAGATTGTCTAATAAATTTGGTATCGCATTTCTTCTCGCCATTTCTAGACTTATGCTTTCAGGAGTTTCTTGTAATCTCGCAATTATTCTTTCGTAATTTCTAGTCCTTGATTTCACTAATCTTGTATAATCGTTTACAATTTGTATCTCCTCATTAGTTCTATCTATATATTCCTCTATTTCTGCAGTTATACTTACCATTTGTGTCCTTATAGCATTTACAAACATTATATATATTACAATTACTGCTGCCAAAGCTACTGCACTTCTAATCAAATTTCTTTCTGTCCTATCTAGTCTTTCTCCTAAATTAAATCTATATATACTTAACTTTTTGGGATCCTTTTCTATCTCCAGGCTTTTTTGCTGTTTAACAAAGTTAATCGGCCTTTGCCCTTTATCCAATCCTTGCAGAGCTAAAGCTATTGCTGAATTTACTTCTATATATTCTTTTACATTTATTTGAACGTTTACTTTCTTTGCAAAATATGCACTTACTATTTCGCATGTTTGATCTGTAAAACTTTCTTGGAAGTATAAATCAATATTATTAATCACTGCTCCCATTCCTGTAATATATATGTTTTCGATTTCTATCCCATCTACTGATATGAGTTTTTTTATGCTTTGCACTATATCATCTAATACGGGAAGTATTACATGCATATATTCATTTCCATCTGTTTTTAAATCTCTTATTTCTGTTCTATATATAGTTGAGTTTTTACATATCTCATATGCTCTTTCATATGAAAGTTCTTTAGCTTCTATACTCTCTAAAATTTCTTTCATTCCTTTTTCAATAGTATTAACCTTATATATCTCACCATTAAGCATAGTTGTTATAGTCGTATTATTCTCTATATTAACAATTAGGCTGTTTCCCTTTTCTTCAAATTTTTCTAGCCCTGCCAATGCTAATGGCATTGGTGATATAGAAACTAAATTAGCTTTTCCTATTTGTCCGTACTCTTCCAAATAAATCTATCTTCTTTACATAGCTATATATAACTCTTTTTTTGTTTGCATCTTGTAGATGTCCTGCTAATATCTTTCTGTACTCTAAGTTTTTCTTATCTTCTCCATTTTCATCACATAAACGTTCAAATTCTGTATTAATTTCTTCCTCTAACTCTTCTTTATCAGGATCATCTTTAACGTCTGCATAAACATATTTCTCATTAATTAGATTAATACTAATTGGTGTTTTATCACTAAATGTTTCACTAATTACTTCTTTAATTGCTTCTTCCGTATTTTCGTAAAATTTTACTCCTGCGGCTTCTACTTTTACCCTTTCACGTTCTTTAGAAACTTTAGCATATTTAATTACATTCTCTCCTACATAAATTCCTAAACAACTAGGCATATCTTTTCTCCTTAGTCTTTATCATATATTTTTTACAATGTTTTTTTGATTAATACATGAAGATTGCTTTAGTTTTACAAACATTGCTTTAATTGTATTTACACATAAAAATCTATATTTATTTTATATCGAATTCCTTATAAGTCAATATGTTCCAGTCAATTGTATTTCAATTGTAATTGCCGTGTAATATTTACGTAATATTTTTCCTATATCTCCGCAAACTATTCCTTCCCCATGCTTTTTTCGACTTTTTACATTTTAAAAGTTTGTATATTTTTTCACATTTAGGAAAAAATATTTTCAAACTAATATAGCACTTATATAAATGGAGGTTGTTTAAAATGGCTACAGAAAAGCATTTGAAGTTAACGGGGATTTCTAATATTTCTTGGAAAGATGCACTTATACGGAACTATAAGTGAAGCTTCTAAAACCATCGATTATATCTCTGACGTTACGGTTCTAGAACAAAGAGCCAAAATTGATGGGAACAAAATCATTGAATATTACACTACAATAGATCTAACATTTTTAATAGATAATGATAGGGGGTAAAAATGCGGAACTATTAACACAAAAAAGGACTATCAAAATTATGTTGATAGAAAGTCACCTAAATCACCTGTTCTCAAAAACTGTTTCAATAGCTTTTGGGTGGGTGGGCTAATTTGTACACTTGGTCAATTTATATTTGAAATTTGTAAATATAGAGGGCTTAGTGACATCATGAGCGGGACAATTGTTGCTATTGCATTAATATTTTTAGCTGCACTTCTAACAGCTTTAAATTTATATAATAGAATTGGTAAATTTGCTGGAGCAGGCTCACTTGTTCCTATCACCGGGTTTGCAAACGCTATTGTAGCACCTGCAATGGAACACAAAGCTGAAGGATATGTCATGGGTGTTGGAGGGAAAATGTTTACAATTGCAGGTCCTGTTCTTGTCTATGGTATTTCTACATCAATTTTAGTCGGATTTGTATATTTCATTTTTACCTAAGTAATTGTCTTTGGTCTTTAAAATCTATTACAAGGAGGAATACTATGAAAAAATTAGGTAGTCAAAGCGTACATTTTGATAATCCTATTAATATTCTTGAAACCGCTTCTATTGCCGGACCAAAAGAGGCTGACGGCCCACTAGCTAAATATTTCGATAAGTGTTTAGAAGATGAATTTTGGGGCGAAAAGACTTGGGAAAAGGCAGAAAGTAAAATCATTAAAGAAACTGTAAATATGAATATTGCAAAATCCAAGCTATCATCAGAACAAATAGATTTTTGTTTTGCAGGGGACCTATTAAATCAATGTATATCTTCTAACTTTGGACTTCGTGAATTAAATATACCTTTCTTCGGAGTGTTTGGAGCTTGTTCTACTTTTGTAGAGTCAATTTGTTTAGGCACTAGCTTTATAGATGGAGGCGCTGCTGAGCATGTCATTTGTACTTCTTCCAGCCATTTTTGTAGCGCAGAAAAGCAATTCAGATTTCCTTTGGAGTTAGGTACTCAAAGGCCACCAACTAGTCAGTGGACCGTAACTGGTAGTGGCAGTGCCATTATTTCAAAAAGTGGCAACGGCCCTTATATAAAGAATATGACTGTACGGTAAAATAATCGATATGGGAATTAAGGATGCAGCTAACATGGGAGCGGCTATGGCACCTGCTGCGCTTGATACCCTAGTAGCTCATTTCAAAGATACAGGCACAAAACCTAGCTACTATGATGCTATTTTCACAGGTGATTTAGGACATATCGGTAAAGATATTTTATCTGAAATGGCTCAAGCTAAAGGATATAACATCAGTAATAATTATGATGATTGTGGTGTTCTAATTTTTGATAAAAAAAAGCAAGACACACATTCTGGCGGAAGCGGATGTGGATGTATTGCTACTGTATTTTCAGGATATATTTTCAATAAGTTAAAGCAAAAAGATTTGAAAAAAGTTCTTCTAATTGCAACAGGCGCTCTTACTAATGCCACTTCCTCAGGTCAAGGGGAAAGCATTCCAGGAATTGCACATGCAATCTCTATAGAAGTATAAATTCAAGCATATAAATTTAAGAAATTAGCATATCTCTAGGAGGAAAATTAATGCAAGATTTTTTTAGTAACATGGATTGGATGATGCTCCTAAAAGCATTCACTGTCCGGAGGATTAATTTGTGTGATAGGTCAAATATTAATAGACAAAACTAAGTTAACTCCTGCAAAAATACTTGTAGCTTTTGTTACAATTGGAGCAATTTTGCGGAGGCTTTCGGAGTATATGATAAACTAGTTGACTTCGCTGGCGCAGGTGCAAAAGTTCCTCTTACACGGATTTGGTAATATCCTAGCTAGGCGGAGCTATTGATAAAGTTAGCCAAGATGGTCTAATAGGTGCATTTACCGGAGGCCTTGCTGCCACAGCCGGAGGAATAGCAGCAGCTGTATTCTTTGGCTATATCGCCTCTCTTGTAGCTAAACCAAAGATTAAAAAGCAATAAAAAAACACAAAGCTTATCCTTTGTGTTTTTACAATTCTATGTTTTTCTATGTTAGTCCATTAATCTCTCTATTATTTCATTTATTATAATAGATTTATTCTCATATCTTTCTAATTTTTTTAAAGACATACATACAGTTAGATGAACTTCCTTAGTACTATCATATATTGAAAAATATATTTTGTTTATCTCACTCTCCCCAGTTATATTGCTTAAATCTACCACTCCTAGTTGACCAGTTACTCCTACCCCATATGTAGCATTAGCAAATTTGGCGATTTCACTTGCCATTATCTCTGCTACTTCTTTACTGTAAACAGAATATGTATTAATTGCACTGTTCATTTTCTCTCCACCTAAAGCTATTTTTGTTTTATTGGAATATGTTACTGCTCCAAACTCAAAAACCTCTGATGCCCCTGGAATGTCTGTAATACTATTAGCTAGTCCTCCTCCTGTGCAAGATTCCATTATAGCTATTGTTTGATTGGATTTTTTTAGTTTTGCAATTAGTTCTTTTATCTTTTCATAATTAATTTCTTTCATTTCTTGTTCCACCTCAACTCTTAACCGATATTATATCATAACGGAGTCTCTTGGCAATCTATTACTAGCAAAAGGCAGATGCCAGATCTGCCTCTACAATATGTTTTATTTCTGTGTTGCTATTAAAAAATTATATTTATTCGCATGCCTTATCTCATCTGTCATTATAGACATAAGTAAAGTATAGCTTTTTTCATCTGGCATAGCCCCCATTATTTTTCTATATTTTTTAACTGCTTCTAGTTCCCCAAACAAAGCTTCCTCTAATCGTTCTGCATGAATTGCTACTGGAGTCTCCTCCATAGGCAACACATCAGATTCTACCATATTTCCAGTAAACTCATAATATAAATTTCTTAAAATCTGATTATGCCTTCTCTCATCGTTTCTAATACTTGTAATTATATCCTTCTCTTTTTCATTCTGTGCCGTTTTAATCAACTCATCATAAAACATTTCATCTTCTTTTTCATCTGCCACTGATTGTTTTATTAAGTCTAGTGCTTGTTCAAATGTTATAATTTCCTCACTTAATTGGTTCTCATTCTCATTTCTCCAGGTTCTTTGATGATTGTAGTACTGATTATACATATCATAATATGAATACATTTGTTTATACCTCCTATATCATAAACATATGCATCTCCATTAACTATTGTCACTCTATCTTATAATAGCAAAACAAAAAGCGAAAATTTGGAATCTCCAAACTTCGCCTTTTGTTTTACTCGATGAATCAAAAGTGTAACACTGTAACAACGAACTGCGCTAAATCACGACAAATGGATCCACTCTATCCCAGTCGCCAGAGTTTTTGCGAAGCCGCACATCACCAGCCTGACAATGTTTCCCTCCATTAACCTCTGAGCCGCTACCCTTCCAGAAATTACCTAAAACATCTTTAAACACTTTAGACGTTGTTCCGATAGCATGCAAGATTCCTCCAAGTTTAGTTCTTGGATTTTTGGACTCGGAATATTTACCAATTTCCGAAGAATCTACGAAAACCTCGTATGGTTTTGCCTCTTTATCAACCAGAAGTCTATAAAGATACAAAAACCAATGGTGTGGTGTTGCGATTTTGCTTCCATTGGCTGGATCCACTGCCGTAGCTATTTCCTCCAGCCTATCTAAGGTCTTTCTGTCTCGCGGATTTAGATCTTCCAATGCAACATTAGTTGCATTGACTAATGTCCAAAAACCACCAGCTTCAGGCCTGTTACGCATGGCTTCATTGATCCGAGCCTTGCCTTCCCATTCTTCTGGCATCGTCGTAGTCCAGGTGTCTAGAAAACCGTAATTGAGGTCGTAAGTTGATATCCACACAAGTTTACGATTGCTCGTAATATTTGTGCAGTAATATCTGCCGTCCTCCATAATGATCTTGCTATACCCTTTCAGTTCGTACGGCTGCACATTTGCAAATTTTGCATATAGTACAACCTCTCCGTTTACTACCTCACTCCGGCAAAATTCTCCTCCGGAATGTAACTTCGCTGTTGCCAACACTTTTTCCATGGTGCCCTCCTATGAGTATTATTATTTGGAACTCGTGAGTTCCTTTAATTATTATTATATCATACTTTTATGTACACTTCAATTATGCATATAAAAGGCAGGTCCTATGGTTAAAAGTTAAACCAAACACCTGCCTAATATTCGCCATTTATGCTTTTTTAGCCATTTCTGCAATTTCTGCAAAGGCTTTACTATCACTTACTGCAAGTTCTGCTAACATTTTTCTGTTTATGTTGATATTAGCTTTTTTCATTCCTGCTATTAGCTTGCTATATGTTAATCCATTTTGTCTTGCTCCTGCATTTATCCTTGTAATCCATAGTCTTCTAAAGTCTCTTTTTCTATCTTTTCTTCCTACATAAGCATATGATAATGACTTTAAAACTGCTTGTTTAGCATTTCTAAATCTGATGCTTTTTGCTCCAAAATATCCTTTAGCTCTTTTTAATACTTTTTTATGTTTTTTTCTCGTTATTCTTCCTGATTTTACTCTTGCCATTTATATTGACTCCTTCCTTACTCTCTTCTCTTTACCCATAAGGTAATAACTTTTTGATTGTTGCTTCACATGATTTATCAGCATAAGCATCTTGAACTTTTCCTGTCTTTCTCTGTCTTCTAGTTTTGTTTGCAAAAAGATGCTTTCTATTTGATTTTGTTCTTTTAACTTTACCCGTAGCTGTATACGAATATCTTTTCTTAGCTGCTTTGTTTGTTTTTAACTTTGGCATTATTGTTTCCTCCCTTTACTGAAATAGTACTAATTTTCTTTACTTTTTTATTTTAACGGTGCAAGTATTAAAAACATGTTTTTACCTTCTAGTTTTGCTGATTTTTCAACAGTACTTACTTCTTCTAGTTCTTCCACAAATTTGTTTAATACCGCTTCTCCTAGTTTAGCATGATTTAATTCTCTCCCTCTAAACCTAACTGTTACTTTAACTTTGTCACCACTTTCTAAAAATTTTCTTGCATTTTTTGCTTTGAAACTGAAATCATGATCCTCGATATTTGGAGTTACCCTGATTTCTTTTAACTGAGCTACTGTCTGCTTCTTTTTAGATTCCTTTTCTCTTTTTGATTGCTCAAATTTAAATTTCCCATAATCCATGATTTTACAAACTGGATTACTAACATTCCCAGAAACTAATACTAAATCCTTAGATTTACTCATAGCCATATCTATGGCTTCACTGGTAGACATTGTACCCAGTTGTGTTCCGCTTTCATCAATTACTTGAACTTCTTTTACTCTTATTTGTTCATTAATTAATAAATCTTGTTTTATGCAAATCACTCTCCTCTAACATCACGATTTTTATCGCAAATAAAAAAACTTTTTCTTCAAGAAAAAGCCATCCATTATATACAAACATAAATTTAAAACTTATATTTTACCTTAGATATATTAATCATATTAAGGTGGAAGTGGATACTTCTTCTTTAATCTTTATCTATATTACTCTAGATTTTTTAAAAAGTCAAGTGTTTTTGTTGACTTTTATAGTTTTCTATATTAAAATATTGGGGTGCTAATAATTTAGTCTATATACTTAGATGGATATTACCCGGTAGCCTACTTATGTATTTAGAGTAAATTTATATAAAACTATATTAAACAAATAAGGATTTGTTCCAAGGAGGAAAAAATGAACAATAAGACATACATGGCTAATAAAGCAAATGTAGAAAGTAAGTGGTATATATTAGACGCTACAGGAAAACCATTAGGTAGAGTAGCTGCAGAAGCTGCTAAATTATTAAGAGGAAAACACAAAACAACTTTTACACCTCATGTAGATACAGGAGATCATGTAATAATACTAAACTGTAAAGATACCGTTCTAACAGGTAAAAAGTTAGATCAAAAACTATATAGACGTCACTCAGGTTATGTTGGAGGTATGAAAGAAACTCCTGCTAGAGTAATGTTAGAGCAAAGACCTGATCATGCTATGATGCTTGCTGTAAAAGGAATGCTTCCACACAATAGATTAGGAAGAAAAATGCTAACTAAGTTAAGAGTATATAGCGGAAGCGAGCATGAAAATCAAGCTCAAAATCCAGAAGTATGGGAGGTAAAATAGTATGCCAGCAAAGAAAAAAGATACTGTAATGTTTTACGGTACAGGAAGAAGAAAAAAGTCAATCGCTAGAGTAAGATTAGTAAGTGGTAGTGGTAAAATCACTGTTAACAAACAAACTATTGATGAGTATTTTGGATTAGAAACATTAAAAGTTATTATAAGACAACCGCTAGTAGCAACTAACACTTTAGATAAATATGATGTTATCTGTAAAGTAATTGGTGGAGGAATAAGCGGTCAAGCAGGAGCTATAAGACATGGTGTAGCAAGAGCATTAATAGAAGCAAATGCAGAATACAGACCAACACTTAAAGCAGCAGGATTCTTAACAAGAGATGCTAGAATGAAAGAAAGAAAAAAATACGGTCTTAAAAAGGCTAGAAAAGCTCCACAATTCTCTAAAAGATAGTTACACACGATTTTCGATACCAGTCGGAAATTTTACAGAAAAGCTACATTCGCTACAGCGAGTAGCTTTTTTCTTTTCGTTTTTTCCATAAATATCCTCTCCGTTTGTATGAATTTTTACTGATATGTCACACACAAGACACCCGTATGACCCACTTTTATATTAGGTCTATAGTAGCAATTAGCTCGTCAATCCTCTTATGTGAATATGTAACCTATTTACAAATGCAGACATTTTTTAACTATTAATTTTATAGCAAATACCAGCGTGTGTTAATACATACCTTTCTTCTAAACTAAGATTAGTAAAATCTATAATACCCTCTAAAAACTCTTCTATCGGATATTGCGTATGAATCTCAGAACCTCCATAATACGCATTACTTAATTTTTCTATAGCATAGCTAAACTGGCTAGGGACTTCTACGTTATCAGGTATCTCTTCTAATTCCTCATAACTCTGAATCTCTGTAAATATCATGTTCTGTAAATTTTCTTTTATATCTTTTATTACATCAAGTAGTTTTTGGCGATAACATTCTAGTATCTTTTGATTCTGCTTATCTTCACTATTAATTGTAAATGCCATTTTAAGGTCATCTAATATCCAAGTATAGTAATCGTTGTTTGCCCTTATTTTAACTTCCGTTTTTAATATTTCTATTTGTTCAAGTGGTTCTTCTGATGTAACTATAACTCGCTTTCTATTCTCTGTAGCAAATTTTTCATATATTACATCAATTTGTTTTGATATAGTATTTAAATACATATATCTTGATTTAATAAACTCTTTTAATTCAGAAATCCATATTGGAAAAGGAAGATCCTCTTCCCCAACAATATTAGAATAGAGTCTTACTGAAAAATCTCTACCATCTTTCCACAAATTCCTTCTATTATCGAATGGATTACTCGCAAATCTCTTTAAGCCTTTATCCTGTGGGGAATTGGGTTCATCAAGATTAACTGGATGGGCTCCAAAAGAAGCTCGAATAGTCTTAAAATAATTATTGTCGCTTTCTTTACCTATCTTGTTCTTGAAAATATTATCTGTATCTATGAATTTTTGCAAACTACCATCATCAAAGAAAACTCTATGTAACTGCTGTATTGACTCTAAAATTATATCTATACAAGAAATATATTTATATAGCTCCATACAGTTAATATCTATATCTTTATTATCGAATGTAATTTTATCTATGACTCTAGCCGATAGTCTTATCCAATCCATTGCTGAACAAACACAATTCCACTTGTTTTTTCCTTCAACATCCCCATACTTAAATAACACAAACTCATTTTCATTAACCTTATTACTAAAATTTCCTATAACTTCTAAATCCATAATGATTACTCCTACTTACAAATTATTCTATATTTCTTCTAAAATTTTGTCAATTCAATAAATATCCACGATCGCGTAAACTTGTTACGGGAAAATATTTTGCAAATTCCACCCAAGACTTGATATTACTGCTTTTATTAACTTTTTAATGTCTACCCATAAAGTATGCATCCTAAAGCACTTCTCAATCC
>Ga0123355_10002724_pt1 | contig 25033 bp, 12 predicted proteins | sample TergutEmb28metaG_3_FD_89872 | JGI IMG/M metagenome (GOLD analysis project Ga0123355, IMG submission 89872) | Embiratermes neotenicus P1 segment gut microbial communities from Petit-Saut dam, French Guiana - Emb289 P1 | ecosystem: Host-associated > Arthropoda: Insects > Digestive system > Gut ...
CCCATAAGATGTTAAAAATTAAAAAAAAAAAAAAGAGGGGGGGGGGGGGGGGGTGTGGAATTTGTTTTTTTTTGGGGGGGGGGGGGGGGGCACGGTAAAAGTTATTTTACTGTGATTTGATCTGTTACAAATGAAATTCCCTCTTCCACAGTTCTCATGCGGCTAACAATGCAAATGTCAGGATAATTGACGAAAACGATTCTATTGTCACATACCGCGAGAAATTATTAATATAGAACAACCAAAAAATCTTCCATTGTAGGGAAATTCGACAAACAACGCCAGAGGTGGGTGTCGTTTAGCGGTAGATTTTGTACGTAGAGGTCATCAGTTTGCATCTTGGCACACATAAATTACTGTTTATGTGGGAAATTATACGAGATTCGAAAAACACTTGAAAGGACACAGAAATGTTTTGTGTCCAGTAACAGAAGTGACCAACAGAGCACGCAACACTTAAATGAACAATAATTCCATCAGATATTCTAAATTCCAACACCGTTAATATTCGAACATACAAGACCACTACAAAGCAGTAAACGTGAATTTATAGCAGTCTTTAGAACTATTTCTGCTACTTGTAAAAAAAATGTGGCTTTAGTAGCTCTTCCCAAACTGTTAGAAGAAGCCCATAAATTGGCAAGTATACCACAGTGGTAAGGTACATTCGAAAAGCCTGTTGCAAATCCTGGGCTAAATTTCAAATTTTGGAAGCAGACAATAAAATTTTAAGTGATACGTGGTTTAGTCACCTGGCACTAATACGCGAGTATTTGGACATGAAATCAGAATACGAAGGTGCGCACAATTATGTATTAAGTACACAGACCTATATGAAGCACAATAAATTTGACCCATCGGGTATGCTTTGAAAACTGCGACTCATCCAACCACTATGCTGACGTCAGCCACTGTGGTGGTCTGACTACGTAACAGGATTAAAGCAGATACGGTTTTCTGTACAAGACGGGGCAGAAGCAAAGTGGCAAGAATTTACTCAAACCTACCGAATAAGAGATGTAGCCTTACATCGGTATATCCTAAAACTTTGCGACATTTTTAGGTGTTTCTTGTTACTATATACGGCGATTCTGAAGTAGACTTAAGAGAATGCCAGTGGATCACAGGCATTAATTACAGCTAATTACCTTCCCTGCCATAGATATTTTAGACAGTTATTAAAAACAAATAAGACCACCAAACAGAACACTGTTACTCTAGAACTACACAACAAACACTTTAACTTAAGTAAATGTGCAATAATTTGATGAGGGAATTCCTCGAAGACGACCCTTACATAACAGAAATATACACAGGATTGACAAAGTTTATACAGCGGACTAATGTGCCTGCGTTATGTTTGCTGGTCTTATTTATTTTAATAGTTGCCTTTATTCTAATTTTTATGCAGGAAGACGTACCGGTTTGCGTGTGTGTAAAATTCTAGACGCCCTCTGCGCTCGGATAAGACGAGAGAGACGCTCCGTTCTCTGCGAACATGTGAGTTTCGGTGGAGATCCTGAATCGTCCTTAATTTCGTCATCATATTCTAAATCTTCAGAGGATGAACACCGTTCGCTATCCTTGGAATCAATCCTTGGCAGTTCTGTCTGCTGTTTATGGTCTTGTGGTGGACTTGGCGGAGCACTGCCTCTGGGAGTCACGGTAGAGAGGGGAACAGTTTTAGCAATTATTGTCTCTGTACAACTCCTCACGCTCCAAGAACTACCTCCGTAACGTTTCATGTTCATTAGGTCGCCAATACTTCCGCAAGCCCCAATGTCAGGTGTATTGCTTCTTCTAGGAGTTCCTGGGCTATGAGGTACCGAATCGTAACCGTCCCCCCCAACGCGAAGATGATGACTGTTTGGAGTACTGCTGCCACCTGTGTAGCGGACCGTAGGTATTCCCACTGAAGAGGTAAATTTGTCAATATCCGACATGCTTGACCGACGCCTCGTCTTCATTCTAGGGTTCGAAATCGTCGAAAAAGGCTCTTCGAGTGTTGCACCATCGTGACTAGCTCTTTGGGCGGCGGTTGTATTATCTTTACTGCTCGATTCACTGCTTTCAGAAACTGAACGGTTGTTGGCGGTAGAGGGTTTGAAAGCAAATAATCCCGTTTTGAGTGGAAACAATAAAGCCCACTCGGTGTTCTTCGAGTCCTCCTCCATACCGAACACTAGAAATGCCTTACTGTCCAAGAAATTACACTGTACTAACCTCCATGCAGACAAATTACGTCGAGCGTTCAGAGCGCATTAGTAACATCCACTTCCTTCGCATCACTCAACACCTGGTTTGAATGGCTCTTGAGCTAACCATGCATGCTCAGCCTACTCTGTGGCGAGTAATTCGCATGCGTCTAGCTGATAAAAACAGCGAAAGAGAAACACTGCCTGTTATCACTGGCCTAGACCTGTTACACTGGTTACTCAACTTCCTTCCACGCCTATGGTTTTTCCTGTCCTCTCTTCACCACTGTTGTTGTTTTTGTGTTGCCAGTTTCTCTTTTGTCATCGTCTATCACGCTTTCCTTTTAGAGGAACGGCTACTTTACCGTAACAGACAGAAACTTATGATAGCAGTTAGCATGTTTATCTTTACAATCACTGTACACTAATGCGTTCTGGGTAAATACTAAGCTCTTTCACGTTTTTCACCAGTTATTCAACTGAAGAAAATTCAATTCCATTAAAAATTCCAATAATGCATCAAAATTCTATGACATTTCTTTAACAAATAAACAGATAATAGAAAAGTTCTTTTGAGAGAGGATTAAACATCCTTAACATTAAACGTACTTAATGCACTATAACCCGAATTAAAGTGTTAAAAAAATCACTTATCCTACGGTCCATAAGCATTAATTTGTTTATATCTTATAAGGTTTCATGTCTCTGCCCTGATCATATAAGTCCTGTTTAAGTAACGCCAGACAGTGTGCAATCGATCACAACAAAATGTAATTTAAAAATACGAAATTCTGTACTTGGATATAAATCTCTCCTGGTCCCTGCCTTTGTTTCTGAACTTTTAATTTGGGAATACTTACAGCCCATTTATGTGACCAGAATACTTTACTTAAGATCTGTGTTGCTGAACGATAAAGTATCAAGCCGTAATAACTGGAATTTTCATCCGAAAAAAAAAACGGCCATTTTAAACTTCTTAATATATACTTTAATACAATAAGGTGTGGAAATATTACTGCCTATCTTCCGAGTTCTAGTGACTGCCTCGCCAGCAAAAAAACCAAATGCAAAACACAGTAAACGTTATTAGAATTAATTCATGTTTATTAGGAAATTACCATATTATAGAAAGTGAACCTTCCAAAAATGAAAGCGAGGTAGGGTTTTGTATTAAGAATTAAATAACATTCATAAATATCACATAGCATTTCAAGGCGCGAGGAAGAAGTCTTCAATACACTAATATTCATATAACATTCAATTTCTGATTAAAACCTGCCAAACGTGTGTAAGACTACAATATTTACCTGGTTAATCCTGAATGAAGGTAAGTTTAGTTGCGGTTGGTCATTAATTAATTATCTATTTGTAACAATACAGTTAAGTAATAATTTTTCGTGGGGCAAGCAGCAAGGATTGGCGGGAAAGAGAATTCAGAAGCGAAGGCGATGGCTGTTAAACTTCTAAAATACAAAATTTCAAACACAACACAGTACGAAGGTCCCGTTACCGCTTATCAGAAAGTTTGCGCAAGCAGTAAGACTGTAAGACGTATACCAAACCGCACTGACATGTTTCGCACTGCCGTTCCCACTGCCCTCTATCATTGTATTTTCCATCGTCAATACCAAGAATCACTGCAGACGACAGACAATCGCAGCGCGCGACTCTGTCATTTACCACATAGGGACGAGAAACGAAATAAAAATGTAACAAAGATAGAATATGGTACGGAGAATGAAGATAAAACAGTAAGCAAAACGTACGTAACAAACACTCAACATGTGTCCGCTAGTGAAAGTGATGATACACTTATTAACAAACTGTATAACCTTCCTTAGATCACACATACAAGCTCGTCCTGTCTGATGCTCCCCGCAACACGCAGCCCCGGCACCTTCCGGGTAAAACACAAAGAATGTGGCTGTGCACAACAAACCGTAATATACAACCTCATATTTCATTACTTAAAATACAACAAATGTCCCTAAGTAAGTTACACTGGATTATATTAGTATAAGGTAAAGGTACAGGCACTGAGGCTCTGTACAGGCCGTACGGCCCATAGGAGGAGTAGAGGTATAGCTCTACTCCTTCTTGACCATGGCACTAGAAGGGGTGAGGTGTCAGCGTTACGAACCGGCCGCTCTTTACCCCCGGGAAAGACCCGGTTCCCATTGTACAGGAGGCTGAGTCGGCCCCAGGGCCGGTCTGGACAGTTGCGGAAAATCTCACCCCCACCGGGATTCGATCCCCGGACCGTCCAGCTCGTATCCAGTCGCTATACCGACTGAGCTAACCGGCCCACTTGCATTAACATAAGCTTTACAAATTAATCACTCGTTTTAACGGTAGATCCTACATGACACGTAAAATGAAAATTTTGTCCGATTACGAACCGTTGGATTTTTATAAAGATACAGAAAATGATTATATACAAGAGCATACAAGGTTCTTATTATTTGTTTCTTTGTAAACCTTTGCAGAACAACCTTTCGATGCGACTGTCCATAATCCACTGTTAGGGTCGTCCTAGAGTGCGTGTCTGCAGTGGTTTTCAGTTTATTTAACGTTCCTTGTTAGCTGCTGGAGTTACACATAACGTCAACGAGTAAATGGTAAATTTAAAAGGAGGTGGCAGAAAGCGTGCCTGGTCTGGTTTATGATAACATGCAGGAAGTGCGCGGAAGAACTCAGTAAAGACATCGAAACATTTGGTCGGAATAGGTCGCTTCAGGGCAAAGATTTGAACCCTATACTTAACAACCGTACATGCAAGTTATTTTATCACGAAGTTCAGGTAGAGAAAGGAATGGTTAGCAATTTATATCACAAAAACAAAGTTTTATTTTAAGTATAAGCTAGGCATAGTAGTAAAAATATTACGTGCTTACCTAACCGCACATTTGTCTCGTTTTTTTAAATTCTGATATATTTATTACCGAATTCCGTGCACACATTTTACGTGGGTAACAATATTCCTGAGAGAGACAGTTCTGTGATAATCAAAGGCTGCCCTAAGACCATATATTTTCAACAACCAACCCCCTTGCGTTTCCCATGAATTGCACACACGCGTTTCAACTAATGGCACTGTGTGAAATGTGGTGTGAAGTGCACAAAAGTTCGTATACTGGCCCAATTTGAAGTGATTGCAGGCTTGTAAATCAGGCGGTCCGCGGGGCCCAGTATGTTCTACACCTGCTTTAAACCGTATCTGTGTGGGGTAAGGCAGATATGGGCGAGGATTTCCCCTTAGTTTGAGGGAAGGGCATGTGACAGAACGCTGTGCTGAGGAGAATACTGCTGGGGTAAGAGAGGGAAATAGAAGGACGGAGAAAACTTAAAAATACAGTCTTATCTCAGTAATTAACCAATTTAATGCACAAATTCTTGTTTTATAATAAGTTTATTATATACCTCTACATGTTTCGAGCACTATGTGCTCATCATGAGGAGGTCAAAATTGTATTATACAGCATCTGGAATCATCACACCCGTAGGTGGCCGTCCCGTTTACAAGTCCTCTCTCAACCTGTGCACTGGATGGCCACCTACAGGTGTGATGATTTCAGATTCTGTATAATACAATTTTGACCTCCTGATGATGAGCACATAGTGCTCGAAACATGTAGAGGCATACGATAAACTTATTATAAAACAATAATTTTTGCATTAAGTTTGTTAGTTACTTATACTGAGATGCGCGGTCAGCAAAACATCAAAATTTAAAAATACAGTGTCAATTTGTATTTCGTAATTAATATTATTGAAATGACCGGGCAAGGAGCATGAGATGGGTGAGATATGTAGCATACATGGGCGTCACTATATACACGGACACACAACTTACAACTGAAGGAAAGAGTCACTCGACAGACTCTGGTGTAGATCACAGGATGATAATAAAATGGATCCTACAGAATTATGTTGTGAAAGTGTGGACTAAGAAAACAATATAAGACATGGCGACTATGAGAAATTTTGAACTATTCTGGATAAACGTAACGTAAAAGTAATACGAATTCAAGTAATAAATTTTTCGAGGATATGACAAAGTGTTATTAACACTAAGAGATATGCAGTTCTGAGATGTGTCATCCCCGTTGTGTGTAGAAAGACTAATGGTGAGATAAATTTCAGTCATGAAACACAACTATGATGGTATGTTTTATGATGGTATTTAATAGAAAAAAAAAATACATATTTCAATCAATAGCGGCCATCTTCAGGTTATTACAATTTTGCTCAAAGAGTATCATATATATGCCTACACTGCGAGGTGATGCTGAGATCTCATCACCGTTACGCGTTACAGTCAGTTTATTTAGTGGGAGGTCTAATGGTCAGTGACTGGTAGGACTCACATCCTACCAGTCATTGACCATTAGACATCCCACTAAATAAACTGACTGTAACGCGTAACGATGATGAGAGCTCAGCATCACCTCGCAATATAGGCATATATATATATATGTGTGTGTGTGTGTGTTTGTGTGTGCGTGTGTGTGATACTCTTTGAGCAAAATTGTAATAACCTGAAGATTGCCGCTATTGGCCGAAACATGTAGTTATTTTTTTGCTATTAAATACCATCATAAAACATACTACCATAGTTGTGTTTCATGACTGAAATTTACATCACTATTAGAGATATGCAGTTTTATAAACACATGCGACAGTGAAGTAGGCTCTGTAAGGTCTGTTTGAAACTGTATGACGTGTAATTGAATAAATCTTCTTATTTCTGTACCGAATGCTTCGAGATGAGGATATTATATGCAGCACAACACAAAAAGGCTTATTTGGGCCCTACTGTCTAGAGCTTCGATTGATACAAGCTTTACTGCTACACTGTTTACCCAAGTCAATTTATTTTAACGTTCATACTTGAAACCCGTCGAGTAATGGCAAACAACAGAACACCTGTTAACTACGTACCAATGCCACGCAGCTTGAAGGAAGTAACCTACCGAGAAGCAGATGGAGCGTAGCTAAATTTATAGTGATGAATGTTAATGGCAACAAATTAAGGACCGAATGCCAGATGTTTCAAACATACGGCCTCAGCAGACGATTTAAACACAGCGTCGGAAAATTGTTGGAAATGACTGCGTCACGAAAGTGTATGTATGGCGTCCAAAGTTAAGTCGTATACTTTCTTTTATAAATAATGAGTCCATAAATAATTCTGGGATACGAATAAATAATTAATGTTGCAACGAAGGAATCAAGAGGGTTGTTAATTGTTTCTCATTCCAGGTTTTCTTAGGAGTAACGGAGTACGATAATAGGGCTTTTTAGTACTTCAAACTGCAGACGCTCCATAAATCATAGGGTTATTTAACCGCGCTGTTTAAATGCATAGGTTATACAGCACTGAACGAGGAAACCTGAATAAAATTTGAACAGGCGTGTCTCTAAAAGACTGTGGCGTCTTCACTATGCCAACCTCTGCAAAAGACGAATGGGGCGCGTTACTGCCAACGTATGATACAATATGTAGTCCATTTAAAGACGCAGTACCAACTGCAATATAGGATGAAAACTGACAGGGTGATAATAAGACTGAAAATACGTGGAAAAACGTTGTCCACGATTTTTTTAAAAGTCGCTATCTTTGCGTTAGATAATACGTCAGATAAACATAGGTCTAATGTTTATTAACAATAGAAAATGGTTTTTGAAAATACAATGGAATTTGGCTATCGATAACAGTAGGCCGTATGTAATTGTTGAAGTCTTACGACTGTACCTGTCAGAAGGTGAAAGTCATTTATAGGTGAAAGTAGGATCATTTCGAGGCCTTATAAATAATAGCGCCATCTGTCAGGCACGAACAGTCACTATCCGTCTGGTATCCAGTAACACAGACCTCTGAATTAGTAACAAACCGTCTTTCTATAAATTCGTTTCAAGTATTTTCACGAAAATATTTGAGTTTCAAGTAATCTGTCTTTAGTTACAACTGGAGTTATAATGGCCAAAGAAAAATTATTCATCTTTATGACAAACGTATGTGTATTATATCCCTATACACTTCTTAGAAGCACCAGAAAAATGTAAGTGCTCCGATACATTCCTATTTTGCCGTGCGGCCGATACTATAAATTTTAATAAGAATAGGTTGTGCAATCATTCGAAATGTATACAAGTAAACTGTAATTTTGAACCATTACTTCGGTGTGATGTTTACATGTTATATATTCTTAAAAACGTTTCCTGTGATCAGTTATTTAAACTACATATCTAATGGCTTCTACATGATTTTGTCATTCCCACCGTCATTTAGTCAATTTCGATATCAATTTTAATTTTTCTCCTGCAAACAATTTTCTACACAAAAATTGTAATATCCATCTATGGAGCACTATAAAACATTTAGTTTGAAGGATGGGATATCAGGCGTTCATGTGCTTTCTTTGGTATCAAAGGGTAGCTCGTCTCCGAAACGCTGGAAATTGTTCTGCCTTCTCGATACTGTGCATAACACAAACGACTATAAGAAAAAGAACCTGAGTGTGTTTCAGAAAGATAATTCTGAAAAGCAATGGGTCCGGTTTGGTTCCATGCATAAAAATACTAAAATCGTCAGTGTAAATCTTCGTTCCCATTTCGTATATGGAACCAAAGAGGATGATCATAGATCGAAACAAAATATCCTAAATCAGTTTACTTATGTCGCCAACAAAAAATACATCTCAATTCAGCCACTCCTGCATAAAAGTAGTGTTCCTGTTTTTTGTTTCATCTGAACCAGAAACCGACTCATTGCTCTCTCTCTCTCTCCACTACTGTAACAGTCCAGATTAAATACCGTTTCTAAATAGGCGAAAGACCAGACCGAGAGACTAGTGGCAGAAGAAAACACACACACTCCATTAGCTCCCACTGAGGGCAGACACATTTAAAAAATAGTGTAACATTTTCGCCTTTCTAATCTAATCTGTCTGGGGTTGCAGGGTACCCTGAACATTTGCGTTACCTGCATCAGCAGTTGAAGTTCCTTTACCGTTGTTACGGACCCACAAGACTTCTTATTTTAAGAAAACCAAAGGAATGAATTTAATAACAGTTAGTCGACACAACAATACTGAGATTTACTTCATTAGAACCTAGAATATATATAAATATATATATATATATATTCTATGAATAAATCTAAATCAGTTTTAGCCCAGTATTTTCAAAGTTTCAGTTTCGTAGAGAAGGTTTCCCAACAGAATGCCAAGCTGTAAGCATTACTTGACGTCAATACTGACTAATTAAAATTCTAATAAACAACAGCAACAGTGTTTTTGCTTCCAATGTGAGCTTCTGTTTCATACTGAAAACTGTATATTGTCCTCTGCGTATTTCCTGTGGTTTCCTCAAATCCCCAGACACATACACAAAGAGAGTAATGAAAAAATGCGGCCTTGTCCTTTGCAAAACTTTCACAATCACAGATCATATTAATCTTCATGGATTCCTGAAGAAGAACAAATTATCTGATACAGCAAACTTGACTACTTTGTAATGCCGAATTACTAAATTAGGGGTCGACACGGCTTAGTCGGTTAGCGAATCGCTATGGGCTGGACGGTTCGGTGTTCGAACCGCAGTGGGGCAACAGATTTTCCCTTCTACACACCCTTCCACACAGGCCCTAGACCCGCCCAGCCTCCTTTACAACAGGTATCTGGGCTCTTAACGGGCGATAAAGCGGCCGGGGGCATGATGCTGACCACCCATCCCCATCTAACACCGAGGGTACGAACGAGCATCTACTCCCCGTCTGTACCTGCATGGCATGTAACGAAATAAGTTGTATTTACACCGTAAATGAATGCAAGCAAGAAAACTTCACGTACAATTAGATGTTTCTCCTAATAAATAGCAAGAAATTTTGTGAGGTTTTGAAACTCAGAACGCAACAACACAAGGGTGGACAAGTAAACAGAACAGCCGAGTAAAATACGGTCACACTGGACAGTCAGATTTCTATAAAATTCTGAGTTTACACAACCTTTAGTGAGTCGATAAAATGATTGTGATTGTAAAGGCAGCGACTGTGACTAATTTGAAGAAACCCAGATTTCCCCCAGAAAAGACGAAGAGCACCTTGAAATACATCAATCAGTTCAGTAATTCAATGGGAAAAATTTCAATTGCGTACTTCCCGAACAGAAGCATATACCATCACCGCTGAGCCATACAGCTTGCTTAATCGGGTAGCCAAGTGAGTGACGTCACTCCCTCGAGCAGGAGTCATCCTGAGAAGGTAAAATCTTTCAAGAATTTCTCCGATTGTTTCATACAAGCTGAATTTTCTGTCTTGAACCGACTGTCGAATCAGTGGAATATTACCCCACAAAATACCCTAATTTTAAGATCCATTTGAAGATTATTTCCTACTAGGTTCTACGCGTAATTTCAATGTTCAAACGGTTCACTGTGGCAGACCTATGGAACCTTCAGTCATGTGCTTGTGCAGCCACAACTTTCACAAAGCAACGGCCTTGCGTTGAAGGGCGGCAGGTGATGCGGGCTCCTACCAACAGTAACCTACAGATATCACTCAGGATGACAGGTCACACAAGGTCATTCAATGCGTTTCATTGATAAGTTACTAAAAATTCAGAAGGCATTATGTTAAAACTGAAACAATGTTTATATCAATGGAAGTAAAGTGACAGGTGCCAAGGGTAAAAACATCTTCCTTCTCACCTAAAGCCTCTAATACCATTTCCTTTCCTCTACGCTCTTGATCCTTAAAAACGTGGTCAGAAATCCTAAATGCGGTAGAGAGGCACGGTGATCTAAATCTACATGGAAAGAAAAATAAAAACGAGGCAGCTTACGGAAATACGGCACGAGAATATGAATTGGGTTGTTGTGGCCCAGGATAAGTTAGAGTAACAGAGTTCTGTAAACACGGTAATGTCAAATTCTGACGTGAACATCCCATTGTGTTATTCAGTAACTCAGCACATGAAGTTGATAAAAGACTAAACACAACTAAATTCTATTTTGTTTAATAGAAAAACATGTTTCGGTCTAGGCCAGGGCATCCTCAAGTTCATAAACATTTTAAAAATAAACACTGGTAAAATGTACTGTCATTTGTAAAACCGTTTGATATTTTAACTCCATAAGTATTTTTAAATTGTTTGTGAACTCGAGATGGCCTATTCTAGGCCGAAATATTTCGTGCTATTAAACAGAACAGAATTTATCGTGTTTAGATGGTTATAAACTTTATGCATTGAGTTACGGTAATATTCCTTCACATTCCGTACAGGCTCAGAATTTACTAAATAGATAAGCTGCTTTTAGCTGCAAAGTTTTTCTGCTTCGAATTACTTTTGTTTTCTTCATTAAAAATACACTTGCTTCTTTATGCACTCATTTAGTTTATTTCAGAAAAACCAGCCAATACATCGCTAATTGCGATAGCATCAAACATACACATGGCGTTATCCTGATTCCAACTGTGTAGCACAAAACACAGCCACGTTTTCATCAAATCTTCGTCTGCATACATTACATGCCGTATTCAAAGTACAAACTGATTCACCCTCTCGTTTCCTCTTTAAAGGTTCAGTAATTCTTTCTATCTTACGATTTCTCGTAGTACTGGTACTAAGTAGTACTACCTCTTATCTTCTGGCATATTCAAGCCACTTTATTCGCAGGCACTAACTACTCGCACGACTTCCGAAAGCTACCTTTCGAAAAAATGTACGAGGGTGGGCTGATAAGTTTTGCCTCCACTTAAATAGAAAATGAATGGGAAAAGATATTTTAATGAAATAAAAAATAAATATTCCTACATCAATTATTTTTAAAGCTGCATAATTATTTTTCTACAAAATCACCATGCACTTCAATACACTTCCGCCAACGCTGCACTAGTTTTGAAACCCGTCCTTAAAAAAAAATTGGCGTTTTGTTTTTGAAACCATTTCCTTACTGCAGACTTCACCTCTTCAACCGCCTTACCCGTCGTCTTACTGTACGCACATCAGTACACTGATCATTATAAACGGCTGGCATTCGTGTGTGAATTTCAATTGGAGGAAATTTTCCCGCGGTTAAGAATTCAATAACAGCACGCTGTTTGAACCGAACTTATGAAAACTCTTCCGTTTCGATGTGCACTGGGTGAGGACCGTAAGCATCTGTGTGTTCAAGGTGAAGTACGATGGAAGAGAGATACCATGCGACTACACAGAACCGGCTTTATCCAGATATGTCCAATGTAAATAAAAATATTACAGTGGAAGCAAAACTTATCAGCCCACCTACGTGTGTATATTCCCTTCCAACCAGATACAGATCTCCATTCTTGGGTTTTCCCAGTGAGGTTGTTACGATCTAGAGTCTAGCTACGCGCTGAAACTAATTTTAAATAAGAGGAAACAATGGAGACCGGAAGATATTACAACGCAACAGCAAGGAGGCCTGTTGTTCTTACTAAAATTTGTCATTGCAGCCGAACTGTAATAGTTTCGACGCAACACACGCACACGCACACGCACACGCACACGCACACGCACGCGCGCGCACACATACATACATACACACATACCTACACACATACACACATACATACACACACACATACATATATACATACATACATACACACACATACATACACATACATACATACACACATACCTACACACATGCACACATACATACACACACACATACATATATACATACATACATACATACATACACACACATACATACACATACATACATACATACATACATACACACATACCTACACACATACACACATACATACACACATACACACATACATACATACATACATACATACATACATACATACATACATACATACATACATACATACACACACTGACGAAACTTGCGTGAGGGGTGGCAAGGGGGCAAATGCCCCCTCCAAATTTTTCTCCTTAAGAATTTTTTTTGGGCTACTCTGTTGAAAATAGGCAAATAAAAGGTGTGTTTGTATATTAAGGACTGGTCCAAACCAGCCCTCTCCTTCGTTCTAACTTGACACCTTCGTAAAATAAAGTTCCTAGTACCGATGGAAGGAGTTGGATGAACTAATTAAACACTGGAACATAATAAATTACGTTAAAGCCCAACGATTGAGTTGGTTTGGACACATAAATAGAATGCCCGAAACTAGCATAGTAAAAAGAATAAACAAATGGAAACCATTCACATGAAGACCAGCTAGAAGGCTCAAGTCTCGATAGGAAGATGTCAGGAATGATCTGAAGAAGATGAAGCTTATGAAGTGGGCAGAACAAGTACAGGAGCGCCTCAAATGGAAGGATGTTGTCGTGAAGACCAAGACTCTATCAGAGTTGTAGCGCCATAGACGAAGAAGAAGTACCGATGGTCGATTTGACTCCCCACCACCACCGCCGCACTGTTATTAGCCGAGTTACGCTTATACATAAAGCCACACCTAGAGCGGATATGAACCAGTGATCCGTGTGTAAGTTGTCTAATACGCGTCCTAGACCACAGGTCATTACCTTAAACCGACAGCAATACTCTAAAAATTTGGATAAAGGACAGCAATTCCTTAAAACACAGGTAACAGGTTATCTGTACAGAGTATATCAGTTACAAGGCAAACGAGAGCTCCGTGTGGTACACTGAAGTACGCGAATAATCAATAAGTAAGACAAGTCTATATATATAGAATTAATGATAAAGGACATTTTCATAATTAAATGTTTTCTGTCAGCTTCAGGCACATTCCAATTTAATATCCGTAATTGCACGCGTATTTCACAGATTTCAAGCAGCGATTCGTACTCCAACAAAACTAAGCCAAAACAGTTACTATACAAATTGGTAACGTACTTACATTTAGCTGCATGACGATCTTATTGTATGCCCAGTGCCAGCGCTCTCTGACGGTCATCTTCCGCCTCTCTGGTTTCACTTCTTCCTCATCCTCAAAAGAGACACTCTTCGATTTCTCGGCTTGTCCTTGAGACGACTGCCTATCTACACTAGGCGTCGGACTCTCGACAATCGAAGTGCGTGATTGTTCGTCCAAACTTTGCTGTTTCTGCACCATTATCGGTGGAGACGGAGATGCGTGAATCGACGGCGCCTTATTTGGCTGAGGCTGGTACGGCTCAATGAGACTGTTCAGTCCCCTCAGTGGAGGTGTGTCTGACACGTAACGATTCATTAGTGCAGAAGGAGGAGAGTCCCTGAAATTCATGCTCTTGGTATAATAGTCCACACCCGCACTATGAATGGTTACTTCCTCAGCACAACTATCCAGGGAATCCTGAGTCCGCAAGCATCCCCTACCGTGAACCAAGGTCTGCGAATGGTACACACTGTGGGGAGGAAGGACGGTATTGTTGAAAGTGCTGGTGGTGGAGGCAGCTGTGGTACTCGTAGTCGTCGTAGTTACGATTGCCGAAGGAGGACTGCTGACAGGGGGTGTCACTACAAGTCCTGCGTTTGCCACTGATTTAGAAGATGGTTCTTGGTCCCGACTATCCAACACTATAGTACTGCGGTGCTGGGCAGTTTGTGGTGGCACATGGTTAGCAATGGACACTGGTACTGACGTCATGGTCGTGGTGATCGGTACTGTAGTCGCAGTTGGTGTCATCTCTGCCGGCGTCGTCGTCATAGTCTCAGTTGTCGTGGAATAATCATGCACGCCGCGACGATGCTGGGCCGAGGAATTGACTGAGGACACTGCTGTCTCGAAAGAGTCTCTGAGATCGTCGTCTCGCGATTCCAGGGAGTCTGTATTCTGCTGCAGCAACGGGCTGTTCTCTCCTCTATCGGGCAGGAACTTCTTCCTGGAGTCGTTCATTGTGACGCCTGTGTCATTATAATACCCCAAATCTTCCTCCTCCTCGTTCACATAGTCATTCATGTCCTGAGCATTATAGTAGTACTCTTCAGAGTTCTGGCGTTGTTGCGTGGAAATATTCCTCCGTTGGGCGGTCGGCACGTTCTGTTGGTAGCCCCTCGTACCCGTAGCACTTAGCCTTCCGTCACTAGTTCTCTTATCGTGCCCTATCACTTCACGATCCTCGTCCACACTGTCCTGCTGTGTCGTCGCGAGGTTGTCAATGCTCCTGTAAGCATAGTTGTAATCTTCATTGTAGCCACTGTCCTTACCGACAACTCTGGGAGTATTGTAGTAGGCTGAGTACGAACCGGAGTAAACGTCCTGGTCCGCGTAATCCGCCGACGACATCCTTGACAGCACAGCATTGTTGCGCCTGGCTGTCGCATTTGTCGTGGTGGTCGAGTTAGTGGCACCGTGGTGTGGGAGTTGTCTCCCTGGAGTAGGTGGGAGATGGTGCTTGTGCACGCTGGAGGGAGGTTTCGGTAAATGATTCGTCCTCCCTGTAGATACGGGAGGCGAGTAGACAGCGCTAGTGGTTGTTGTCGCCGTCGTGGTAATGGAAGCTGTTCCTGTGCCACCGGCATGATGCCTATAATCATCGTAGTAACCAGAAGCGTTGTAGTCATATTCTTCGGTAGAACTCTGGCGGCTACTGGAGGGCCTGTGTGGAGTACGGCGTCTTGTAGTGGTTGGAGTGTTGTTGACGGCTTTCAATGTTGATGGTGGATATTCGTTCCCTGTGTAGTCCTCCTCGTAACTCAAACCTCCTTGCGGAGAGTAATATTCGTCCTCACCTTCATCTTGAGAATTCACTTTTCCTGTCGTCGCATAGCCATCAACCTTACGGTTTGCTGACCGACTACTGTTCACCCGGTTCTCGTAATGGTCCCTGGCCCGATACTGGTCTTTGTAGTAGTACCCTCCCGAGTCCCACTGCCTATCTTCATCTTCCTGGCCGTATCTGCGAACCGACAATGGAAGTTCAATGATTTCACTCACGGTAATAAAGTACAGACTTCTGGAAAATTTACAAACTAAAAATTTATTATTATAGAAATGGCAGCTAACACCAGCTTATATTACTTGCTAAGTTTAACTGAAGAAATTTCAATCTACACGACCCACATAGAATACACAATTAAAAATACAGAGAAATTAAATAATACTAACAAATCAACCTCTTCGGGTTAGGTTTATTGACTATACTTCAGTCGGTATATTACGCAACAGAACGCAGGACCGAGAGACGGTAGTTTAATTCTCGAAAGGGGCAACAGAATGTTCTCTTGTTCAAAGTGTCCATAAAGTTCTGAGCCCCAACCAGCTCCATGTTCAACTACTCGAAGAAAAGCAGCCAGGGCGTGAAACTAGGCACTAAACTCCATCCAGTGCAGAAGCTAAAAATGTGGGGATTTATATATCCACTTTTTCGTAAGTTTTATGACGTGGCATTCGTTAAGCACATGGACACCTTAACTATTGCCCTTTTTCCGCGTGTACAATGTGAAAAAGAGTAAATGTGTTCTTTTGTTTTTAGTTTTCCAACAAGAGAATGTTTTATGGCATATTTGGACTGGATCTCAATTGGCTAAACGTTGATAAATTTCCTACGCTCAGCGGACAAGTTAAGATAACCTGAACGAGTTCCGCGGTTTTTTTTATCAGACTACGTGAACCTTAAGAACGCTACGGGGAGTTTCTAAAATACGTTTAAAAGTAATTTAAATTGCTGAATTTTGCACTGCCTAATGAAGCCGTTCAAAGCGTTACGCGACAAATTGACTGTAGTGTCCATGAAGAAGAAGTTTAAACGCTATTGGCCTTTTAGGATATGATGTTCCTTACCCGTTTGCAACACGAATTTCGTCCCACAGCTATTTAAAGTCAAAATCCTACTGCGCAAAAAACAATTCGCATCTCGGTTACACACACCTAAGAGCTAACGCAGCTTTTCACTCTGCACAATACATGAAACGCATAAATACACTCTGTCACTTTATTGTTTCTTTAATTTTCAAACGGGCAGTGAACTTCGTTTATCAACGCTGATTTCCAGAACAGCTGTCTGCGGACACGGTCAGACACATTAAATTTGCACGATACGGTATAATAATATACGCATATATGAATCTATCTCCATAGAATACGAGCAAATATTTAAATCACGATACAACGCAAGTTCAGGATTACAAAATACGAAAGATCCGTAGATCGTACTTTACAAAAGCAAGCTACATTTTCACAATAATGCTCAATGCTGCCGCTTCTCTTAGCTAGGCAGAGAGTTGGGGCTGTCAACACCTAAACCACCCAACCTTATGCTCCTCTTCTTTGTACACATTAAATTAATCAATTTACGAATTTTATAACGCATATCTATGCTAATAATGGAATATGCATATTGTATGTTACCAAATGTAATACAAGATATCCAGTGCAAGGTAACTGAAATGAACAGAACTGAACTGAACTGAACTGAACTGAACTAAACTGAACTGAACTGAACTGTCTTTGTTTACAATATTAATGTTACTGATGGTTAAGGCGATGAATTCTTTCTTAAGCATACTGAAATGTTAGTGTGTCACTGCATGTTCAAAAGCAGAAACAAGAAAGTTCAGTTTCTTCATGTCTCCCCTTTTTTGAAGCATTCCCTACTGCCTGTCTTTTTATCTCTAATATTGAATGGACCCATAACAATGGCATTGATATGCAATTAGTTTAAAAAACTGCAATCTTAGTGCTTTGTTGAATAATTCTTTTAAACCTGAAAGTTATCAGTTCAAGGGAGCGCATCTATCTAAAGTTCCTTTCATGCAGTGTCCTTGGTTACACCAAGAGCAGCTATTATTACCCCTTTATAAACTACAACGCTAGTAACACTTTTATCAAAAAGCAACAGAATGGTTTGGGTTCAAAACTTCAAATTAAAATTAACACTTTAAAGACTAAGGTTAATTTAAACTATACATAGAAATAGAGTTAGTAACTCACACAGGACATAGCCTCTGTCCATTAAAAGCCCTATGGGGTAAGGCTGTGTATGGAAATAACTGCCATTTATTGCTAAGTTTATTTCCAAGTTACTGCCCTAGCTCACACATAAAAGATACTCTACATCCTTCGGCCACAGCATACAGCTATCTGCACACAGTATTCATCCGTGGAATACAATTCTCGGCCACATGCATGACTTAAAGCTAAAATCTGACTGCAGTGACTACATGTGAAGATGTTTGGATGCAAACATTACTAATCTAATCCTGTACACATATTACCTGTAACGATGTCTCTGTATGTATGCAGATATGTTTTAATCTTCAATTTATATTTCAACATTTACCAATGACAATGTTATGTTTTAAACGTATGTGACCTTTGTGTAACATGTACTCCCTCAGAATGGCCACATGTTAGGTCATAGACCATAACACGCAGGAGTGACTTTCACATTTGAAGTGGTGCAATAAGTTCACCCATATATGTTAATTGTATGGAAGGTTTGTAGCTTTAAACTTGATTTTTTGTGTAAGGATTACTGAAAACATGTAAATACTGTATGAAAAAACTGCAGTTTTTCTCACGTTAAACTTTGTGGTGAATATAAAACCAACGAACTCTAAAGGTTAACAAAAACGATTAGCCTTCTTGGTTTTTACAATGTGTAGGATCATCACTTTGTCTCAACGTTTCAGAAGGACTTGCTACTTCCATTTTCAGAGTGACTGAATTTGGTTTGGGTGGAAACTCAAGGAAACTTTAGTTTGCACATGAAACATTTCAGCAGCATCAGACTGAATTAATAATGGCAAACACTTTCTCCTGGGTAAAGTGGTGAAAGCATGAAGCTGACCACTCATCTCCACCTAGCAGCGAGGTTAAGAATTAATGGAAATATACCTCCACTTTCCCACATGCCTTCATGGCATGTATAGGTATTGCTGTACCTTTACAAATATAAAGAAGTCAGTTATCCTGTAGTTTGAGGCAGCAAGGTCCCCAGAAATGTCTGAACAAACTTATGATACTACATGGCCGAATAACCTTGGAGACTATCACATGAACGACACCCACTGTCAAAGCCTGAAAACACAAAAATTAAAAGAACTAAACCTCTATATAATTCTATCATCTTCTTTACCCTTAGATGTTCCCATTACACAGGTGTAATCTACCTCACTGCTGATTAAACAGGACTAAGCACCTGCTAGATTCAAATTGCACATTTTGTTCAGTCTTTGCCTGGTCAAATATTAAGGACTTCATTCTATTGGTATAAGGCACCAGTTGGAGAACGTTATAATCAAAAAAAGCTGACAGTAAATTTTTCTGTCCTTGGTGTAAATAAACATCTCACTGAAAGAAGGATGCGCTTCACACACAGATATCCACATTAACTGTAACTTCAAGTACCAGAGGTCACCGTATTCATCTACATTTTAATGACATAACTGTAATGCTTTGATGCCAAACACTATAATCCATCTCAATGTTCCAGAATATTTCTGTTATTTGAATTTCAAGCTAATATAATTTTTAAGTCTGTCTGTGCTTGAAATGACACACAACTGGGAAAAGTGTGGATGTTCTGTCCACTTATTACACACTGAAAACAAGTGAATGGATTTGTATAAGACATCATATCAGGGAATCTACAATCAACATTGTCACAAGTTCATATATTTCCATTACATTTCCCATTACAAGTAGATGATGACCAAAATTTACAAACTGTCATCTTATACCACAGATACCACTAACCTGATCATCCAATATACTTCAAACATCAGTTAGCATTGTCAAGTAGCTTTTTGATGACATTTTTGCAAGAAGGATGTCACATCTGTGACTACAATAAACAGATTTAAGGACTTTACTAATAAAACCTGCTTCCATTTGTTAAATTGCATTAATCGTACCAGCTTCAGATCGAATGTAGTGTGACATGGAATTTTGTTTTAGATGTACACGAACACATAATCCTGAACACATTTACACTGACATATGGAATTTTCCTTTTCCAGAACTTGCATTAATTCTGGAGTTCTAGAATATCTTGCCCCTCCAAGATAAATATAAGAAATCTAAGAAAAAATCTTCAGTTTTTAAAGTGGTTACATTATACTAATATTAATTTTTGTTTTTGTATGTCACACATAATTTATGAGCTAAATTTGTGCCTTAATTTTCTTGTCACAAAATTCCCTGTAGTTACAAAGTACCTAATGTTTTCAAGGACCAAAATTTTGAGATTCCTGACCATTTTCTTCATACATATCCTCAGCTAGAGTGATAAATATTCCATCTGACAGACTGTAAATTTCTATAAGTATCATTTATGTAATAAACATAACCTTATTACAGTTTTAAAGTTCAATGTAAAAGTTATTTTGCTTGACAAAATGCAGAAAGATTCTGACATCCAGCCACATGACATGTCCCAGTAATAACACTGACCTGTCATCTTGGTAGGGGTACTCTCCACTGGTGCTGTAATACTCGGTAGAGCTGTAACTCTGTGAGTGATCATACCCCCTATACGGAATTCAGAGCAAGACAAAATATACAAAATATTAGACAACAGCGATACTGATATACGTGTAAAGTTTGCTAGTGCCCAACAGGCAAACAAATATATCAATACAAGAACACCAAAGAAAAACTGTACAAGACTAACGCAGCAATATGGTATAATAAAACATGCAGGCAAAAACATCTAACACCTAAACTGCATATAATTCAAAATAAATGGTAACAACCATCAATACTGCAAAACGATAAAAGTTGCCACTCAACATTGGAGTTCCAGTCACATTGTTTACATGGCTGGACACTCCGTAGATGCAAAGCAGAATACTATATGCTGCATGTACAGAAATGTCCTCCTGATGATGAACATTTATTTGTTCGAAATGTGTAAAGGATAGTTTAATTGGAATAAATTAATGAGAAAAAGTATGCATCTTGTTGGTCGTTCTCACATATATGAATCATGATGCACGGTTCAGAGAATGTAAAGGTTTTTATTAAGTTATATTGTTTTTTTACTTCCTCAACTGCGCTATCCACCAGTCACAATAGACACAAACATCCCCAACATCAATTACTTCTATTCCAGTGCATTATACAGAATATTAAAAAAAATATGTTATATTTATTAATTCATAACCTGTGTTTGTTTCATCACAGTCATTGGCTGTTTCATATCTCATATTTCTAATTCACTTTCCAACTAGTACTCTTCAATGGCTATGGAACTGCACCTTTTTTGTTCTAAGCAGTGATCCACACAAAAAATATAAACAGGAAAATAAGACTCAGCAGGTAATGGTAGCTTCTGCCTTTCGAATGTGCATATATATATATAAAAGTCTCATTTACCAAATTACAACTGTAAAAATTCTCTTTCTAATATACATAGGATTCTGCAGTTAAAATCATAGTGCATGAAATTCTAAAGCAATCTTCATGAATAATTTAGCATGATGAACTAGTGCTGTATTCATTTAATGTATTTCTTTTATTGTTTGTTAAATCTGTATGTGTATATATTTATGTGACAACACTTATATTCTTCCTTTAAGTAAATTTTATTGATAGCTCTTCCATCTACATGTTAACTATATGTTGTTTATATTGCCTATTTCCAAATCCACATGAAATTGTATTTCGATTGGATTTATGGAAAATAAAGCTAGCTAACTAACTAACTCACCCAATCACGTTATTGGTATAAGGAAACAGCAAAGAATAATTAATTTTTTTTGCTTGATTTGTTAGTTTTATTATTTTTCTGCTAAAAAAAGAATTTCGGACAAAATATTTACCAGAGCGAGCATAAGTATGTAAGCAAGATTCAGCATTAAACCATACATAATACATTATGTGAAATATTATTTAAGGGTATAGACAGTATATCCGAAAATACCAGTAACTGAAAGCTTGTTATTATTTATACCCTACACACAAACAATGAGAGTTTCAAAATCTGTATTAAGATTTTTTAATACAATTAGAACAGATTTATCAAATCAATAATCACTGTCCTGTATTCAGTTTTCTCCATGGATAGAATTCTCTCATGGCTCTTTGAAAGAACTTCTTCTGCTCAGAGACAAATGGTTAATTAAGTTAATGTCTGTATGGTAAGACTGATATTCATGCAAACTTACTATGTTGCACTTATGAATAATTACACAAGGAGCATGATACCACAAAAGCATTATTCTTAAAATGTTCAATTTCTGCAACAACTAACCCTATATACAGTATATAACATAAATAAGATCAGTAGAAGAGAACTCTACTCTTCTGGTCTATTATGCAGCATGTAGTGGAAATTCCTTATTGACATTTTGGGACAACCTATCAGCACCATCTTCTCCTTTGAAGATGGGAATGATAGGTTGTCCTGAAATGTCGGTATGGAATTACCACTACACACTGCACAATAGTCCAGAACAGCACAGTTTTCATCTACTTGTCAGTTGAAGCCTGAAATCTCACGAGCTCAATAGATGGTTAAATTGATACGTGATTAATATACAAAGGAAGTAACTCAACTGTGTGGGGCAGACTTCTTATTGAGGAAATACTAGTTGATTAAGTAGACAAGAACTTCCTCTACCTTTAACCATGTTAAAAATTGCTCACCACTGTTGTCTATGCTGAAATAAATGGATCCAGGTCAAACTCTCTGACATAAAAACTATTTTACAGAAGTATTATCCTCCCACTTGTACCTCTGTCTTACAACTGGACTCTTCCCAACAACTTCCACAACCAACATTATGTTGCAGATAATTTTCAGGTTAATCATTGTTTTATTCTGCTCAAATGGTACAAACTACAGGTAGTATGATAATCAGGCCCCACAGCAGGCCTCAGCTACTGGGTGGGTCGCAGGTGGCGGATAGCAAATGGCCACCAGATATAGTGGTTAGCTGCAAATAAGGGGAAACCCAAATAAGCAGTCCCAGACCCAGGTGGCAAGACTATCAGAGAGTGAGGAGGTAGCCTGTGGCAACAATACAACCATTAAAAATCACATATTCTCCAGGACGGTCTTGTGACCTGGCGAGTAAGTGCCACCAGTAAATAAGCACTGCCACCACTGCATTGCAGGTGAGGGGAAGAAGCCCCAAAGGCTAAAGGAAGGAAAACCCTGAAAGAAAACCAAGGGGAGAAGGGCCTCTATATGCGTGCCGAAGCTAAACCATAGAGGGGAGAAAACCCTGAAGACAAATCCTAATCCTCCAGGATGGGGGATGGACATAGGGCTAGCAACTCAATTCCTGAAAAACAAATTTTGCTCTGAAATTTCAGTCAAGTATAGCCGGTTGGATAATTTTGCCTCTAAAAATGTGGAAAATTTTAATTATCTGGGTTTCACTTTGAATGCAGATAATAAAATGAATATAGAAATTGCTGAAAGAATAGCAAAAGGCAACAAAGCATATTACGCCAATGCAAAACTAATAAAATAAAAATTCCTAAAGAAAAACGCCAAAATGAAAATATAGAAAATGATGATAAGACCAGTTGTTACATACTCATCAGAGACTTGGACTTTAACAGCAAAAGATGAAAATAATCTATGAATTTTTGAAGGGGAAATACTAAGGAAGATATTTGGTCCCGTCAATATTGACAATATATGGAGAACACAAAACAACATGGAAATTGATAAGCTAATAGAAGGTGCAGATATCGTGAGATTCATCAAGGCAAAAAGAATTAAATGGCTGGGGCTTGTTCAAAGAATGGACCAAGCACGACCACCTAGAACGCTATTAGGTTGGAAACCCATGAGAACTAGACCAGTAGGAAGAACAAGACAACGATGGTAAGAGGATGTTATGGAAGATTTAAAAAAGGCTGAAGATTAAAAACTGGAAGAAAACAGCTAAGGAAAGAAGAACTTGGCGAGACTTGGATGAGAAGGCGTAAACCCACAAAGGGTTTTAGTGCCAAATTATTATTATTATTATTATTATTATCATCATCATCATCATCATCATCATCATCATCATCATCATCATCATCATCATCATCATCATTACGATGATGATGGTGGTGGTGGTGGTGGTGGTGGTGGTGATGATGATTATGATTATGATCAGGTATCCCATGGATATGTGGTCTTTCTTGTGTATTTTTTATATTTATGCAGGTGAATGGAAGTAAACCACAGAAAACCTGTGAGTAAATTATTAGTGTCTGACTGTGATATAAACCAGGTATCTCTTGCCTGTAGTGAGACACATTATGATCCCACCAACTAAAGGCAGCAAAATCTGGTCTAGTAAGTAAATAAATAAGTATATGATTTAGTGAGTGAGAGACTGAATGACAGTAACGGTTATAGTGAGAACAGTTCCATTGTGTTTAGCTTCTATTTTGCCTATTTTGTTTCCTTTAAACAAAAACAAATACAAAAAATAGAGAATTCCAGTTGCCTGATATGTTGTACCAGTTCAATGACATACCTTTACCAATGTTCTGGGTACATTAATACTTCTATTTGTTATTGGTCTGTGCAGTCTAAAAAGGTTTAGAATAGAATCATGCTGCTCATCTGCGTGTCTTTATGTGTTTGTGTGTATGCCCCACGAGAAACTTTTGAACCATTTGACAGTCACAAAACATGGTATGCAAATTAGAGACCACTCCCACACCCAATTCTTCAATTTTCTGCAACTTAGGAGATTTTTAAACCTGTGAGGCCGATGTGACACTAGAGCCTTTAATACTAAGGGTCCTCCAGTAATGTATGATAGCAGACCTTATAAAAACATTCATTTCTTGTTCAAGTAATATATTTTGTGCAAAGCGTGAAGAAAGAATACCAACAAGATGCAACAATATAGATGATTTATTGTCAATTGTAGATGTTGATTATTGACAACAGTCTCGACATGTTTCGGGCATCTTTATGCCCATCATCAGG
>Ga0123355_10002725_pt1 | contig 25031 bp, 27 predicted proteins | sample TergutEmb28metaG_3_FD_89872 | JGI IMG/M metagenome (GOLD analysis project Ga0123355, IMG submission 89872) | Embiratermes neotenicus P1 segment gut microbial communities from Petit-Saut dam, French Guiana - Emb289 P1 | ecosystem: Host-associated > Arthropoda: Insects > Digestive system > Gut ...
AGAGTGTTGTGTGTGTGTGGTGTGTGTGTGTTGTGTGTAGTGTGTGGTGTGTGTGTTGTGTGTGGGGGTGTGTGTGGGGTGTGTGTGGGAGGTGTGTATGTGTGTGTGGTATGTGTGTGTGTGGTGTGTGTGTGGTGTGTGTGTGGTGTGTTTAGTTGTGTGGTGTGTTTGTGTGGTGTGTGTGTCGCGTGTGTGGTGTGTGTGTGCGCGTGTGTGTGGTGTGTGTGTGAGTGGTGTGTGTGTGCGTGTGTGTGGTGTTTGTATATGTATGTTATGTGTGTGTGTTGTGTGTGTGTGGTTTGTGTGTGAGTGTGGTGTGTGTGTGTGGTGTGTGTGTGTGGGTGTGTGTGTGGTATGTGTGTGTGTGGTGTGTGTGTGAATGTGGTGTGTGTGTGTGTGTGGTATGTGTGTGTGGTGTGTGTGGTGTGTTTATATGTGTGGTGTGTTTATATGAGTGGTGTGTTTGTGTGGTGTGTGTGTCGCGTGTGTGGTGTGTGTGTGCGTGCGCTTGTGTGGTGTGTGTCTGAGTGGTGTGTGTGCGCGCGTGTGTGTGGTGTTTGTATATGTGTGTTATGTGTGTGTGTGGTGTGTGTGTGTGTGGTTTGTGTGTGAGTGTGGTGTGTGTGTGTGGTGTGTTTGTGAATGTGGTGTATGTGTGTGGGTGTGTGTGTGGTATGTGTGTGTGTGGTGTGTGTGTGGTCTGTGTGTGTGTGGTGTGTGTGTATATGTGGTGTGTTTGTGTGGTGTGTTTGTGTCGCGTGTGTGGTGTGTGTGTGCGCGTGTGTGTGGTGTGTGTGTGAGTGGTGTGTGTGTGTGCGTGTGTGTGGTGTGTGTACATGTGTGGTATGTGTGTGTGTGTGGTGTATGTGTGTGTATGTGTGTGTGTGTGGAGCCTTTGTTTTTGAGCATGCAATTCGTATGCGCCATATTGCCATCTGTGTCATGCCCCGCTCTACAATATTTTTCCTAATGACGAGGCTTATTCAGATATTAAGTTCCGTTTCGCTGTAAAAAAATCGATTAAGTTTTGGTACAAAATTTTATTGTTATCAAATTCTACATTCTTCAAACTATTTTTCCACATATTCGCCGCCATTATTGGGGCACTTATCTTAGCGGTGCACACGTTTTTGTATACCCTCCTCATAGAATGCGGCTGTCTGCGATGTTAGCCACTACTGACATTGTCATAAAGTAGAGTTCTTTAAATCTGAGGAAAGTGCAGGGACAGATCAGAAATTGTGAAACGTCTGTCGTCACGCACTCTTTCGTTGACCTTACGCACCAAATCATCATTCACCAAAGACGGACGCCCACTACGCTCCTCATCGTGCAAGTTCTCTCGTCCTGCACTGAACATCCGAACACATTTCCTAACCATGCCATCACCCATCGCATTGTCACCATACACTTGGCAGATCTGGTGATGAATCTCACTTGGTAGAACATTCATAGTGTTCAAACAACGAATTACAGACCTCATTTCACAGTCGGCGGGACCTTCAATTGTCTTAAATATGTTTACCGTACAGGAACAAACATAAACTTAACACGAATTTCACCAAATGGCGTCTGTGGCTTCTCAATTGATAGAGGAAGTCACTTCACATGCGCAAAGTGAGTCTCGAGGATGCGCGAGAGATATGCGCAGACGGTACTTACTTTCCGATTAACCTACGTTTATCATAAACAGCACGATTTTCGAAAAGAAGTTATCGAATACAAAACGTGTGTTTTGATTTCCTCTACAATGTTTTTCTGAAATTTTTCTCATTCTGAAAAGAACTGACCGAGACGTGATCAAAACCGTGTATCGGTCTTCATGCAAAGTACCGGTTATTATTGTCAGATTTTAATTAAACTTCAATTTTATCGAAAAATTTACGAAATATCCTCAAATATCAAATTTCATGAAAATCCGTCCAGTGGGAGCCGAGTTGTTCTATGCGGACAGATGGACGGACGGACTGGCGGGCGGGCAGACATGACGAAGCTAATAGTCGCTTTTCGCAACTTCGCGAACACTGATTACACAAAGGAAAGAAACGACAATTGCAAAACAATATGGCGCTGTACGATCTGCCTGACAATTTTCAAGTTTCAATGAAAAATAATGAAACGGTAAATTAAGCGTTCCTAACTTTGTATTTCTGTTTTGTTTTGAGCAAGGTGTGCTGGTAAAAATACATCCTGTGTTTGTACGGTTCAACAAAACAGTGTGCGATTCATGAGTGAAGGCGCAAGGATAGCTCACATACAAGAGTGCAGCTTTCGTTAAGGAATAAATATATAAGGTGCATAGCCGTCAGGTTAGGTGGACGGGGGTAGTGCATGTTCCGAAACGTCGGGACTAACAGCGAAAATTTTTCTGGGATCAATAAATGTACCTTAATTTTTACTAGACTTTGTAAGCCTGATGATAGCCAAATAAGGTCGAAACATGTTGCTGATGTAACCCGTTGTAGAATAACAACTGTCAATTGTTTGGTGTAAAGACGGTTTAATTCAATAAAATTTGTCATATGTACACAGCGGGATGGAAAAAGTCCAATTAAAAAAAATGGAAGCCCCTTATATGTGCTGAGGCAGATTCACATACGGAACTACAGGTTCTTGAACAGCGCATAAAAATTTGTAAACATCAGAACTGCGTTCTTCTGGGTTATTACGCGGTGTGTAGTGGTAATTTCTTACCGACGTTTCGGGAAAACTTATGGGTCCCATCCTCAAAAAGTTAACTGTTAGGATGTGACGGATAGGTTGTCCTGACACGTCGGTAAGAAATTGTCACTGCAGGCCCTTCACCCCTGAAAAAGGAACGGATATTTTGTCTCGTAACGTCGGTAAGAAATTACCACCATTCGCCGCATAATAACACAAAAGACCGCAGTTCTCAACTGATTCGCGGTGGAAGCCTGAGATAATGCAACATGTAGACATGTTAAATGTTATGTATATACCGTATATTCTCGAATATAATCCGCACCCTTTTTACAGTTTCAGAGGACTAAAAAATCGGATGCGGTTTAGAATCGCGTGCCGATTAGATTCGCGGTCGTGAACTGGATTTTGGAAAAATGATAGAGTTGCTGTACGTGCCGTAAAAACAATAAAGTATTTATTATTATTTTATTTGTTTATAGTGTTATATAATATATTATATAATATTTATAACTCATTATTCATCAGACTCGCCGCCATCACTCATAACTGAATCTGTCTGCCTTGTAGGCAAGGGACGGTTGAAGGAAAGTTGCGGATTAGAACTGGGAACTAACTTTTTTTCGTTTAAGAAATCGGCAAAAACTTGTGCGGATTAGATTCGAGAATGTACGGTATATGACGTGGAACAAAGTGTAATTTTGCAACAAAAAAACAAAGAAGCTTCCCTCAAGAACAGTAAAAGCAGAAGAATTTCCGGGCCTACGTCATGGCCATGAGTACAGCAAAACTGCATCGTGGGTTAAAACCTTGGTCTACGGACTGTTTATACAATGCCTTTTCTGCCCTCCAAAGTGTGTAATTTAAACATGTGACCAATTGCTAAGCTCACATTACATTGGTCACAGATAATTGAACGGCTATGGAGATCTGGTAGAATGACAGACAAAGGGCTGACAAGTACTCAGCAAAAAGCTTCTTCTAGCGCTACTTTGTACACCTGAAGTCCCACATAACATAGCCTGAGATCAAACGCAGTCCTCTGCGATGAGAAACCGGAAATTAATAGCCCGAGACACAGAAGTGGTTATTTTTATGCTTTTATTCAGCCGTTCCAGCAAATATTATGTAACGCACCAATATAGGGGTCATTATATATTAACCTTTACCCTTTCTTATTTGCTGATAATCCTACCGTTAGACCTACACAATCAGAGCTACTTACACCTTCCTTCATCATACATCATAACCATCATCATCAAAATCATCATTCTCTAGTCTGCCTTACGATAGTTCCAATACTTACTTATTTACTCCATGGCGCAGAGTACTTCTTGAGAAGCTAACTGGTTTGCACCTAGTCAAGAAATTCCCCGCATTTCACGGAATGCGAAAGTTCATTACCGCTCTCACAAGCGTCCGCCACCTGTCTCTATCCTGGGCCAGCCCAATCCAATCCATATACCCACATCCCACCTCCTGGAGATCCATCCTAATATTATTCACCCATCTACGCCTAGGTCTTCCCAGTGGTCTCCTACCCTTCGGTTTCCCCACCAAGACCCTATAAACCCCCCTCTCCTCACCCATAGGCGCCACATGCCCAGCCCATCTCATTCTTCTCGATTTTATCACCCGCACAATATTGGGTGAGGAATACAAATCATTTAGCTACTCGTTATGCAATCTCCTCAATTCCCCCCGTTACCTCGTCCCTCCTACGTCCAAATATTCTCCTCAACACTATGTTCCATAACATCCCCAAATCCAGTTCTTCACAGAAAGCGATCTAGTGCTTCCTCTTTCAGTTTAGAGTATCCCCTCTCTTCCTTAAGGACACCCAATAACTATTTACTGTGGTCCGGGTAGCTCAATCGGTATAGCGACTGACTACGGGCTGGACGGTCCGAGATCGAATCCCAGTCTGCGCCGAGAAGCTGTTGTGTTCGGACGTGCTGAGAGTGAAAGCGGTGTTTAGTGAGTGAAGTATACAGCGAGTGCGTGTTTAATAGGCAAGGGAAGTGGAACACAAGGATACATGTCAACATGAACGACAGGCTTAATACTATGGCTTGCATTTTCTACCCCCGCAGCCCCCGGATTTCAGCATATAATATACATGAATGAATCCAGGACAACCGAAGGCTGGCGGTAGAAGACGTTAGAATGATCCAAGTTAATGGCCCGAAACGAACCGTAAACATCAAATTCACCGAAGAAGAACGGCTAAAAGAAATACTTCAAGTCACTGACGGTCTATGTGAGTACAAGCATTATAATGGGGAGATTTCACAGGTCAGGGTTGAAATAGCAGGCATGGGCACAAAAAAGTACGTATAGCCGGTCTTCCACCGGAGTTCCAGGAACACACGGTTAAGGAACATCTCAACAAATATGGAGAAACTATGCCATTACGGGATGATATGTGGGCCACTAGCTACAGGTACAAAGTGTACAATGGAGTACTGATAGCGGAAATCAAATTGAAAATGTACATACCCTCCCATATGTCAATATCAGGCAATGACGTCATGTCTCATATGTTGGGCAGACGCCGACGTATTATCGTTATAACGAAACGGGGTACCAGCAAAGCGAATGCCCCCGTAAAAAGCGACTGGGAAACTCAATATTCGGACGGGAATCGACATGGGCTGATATTGTTTCAAAAGTCAACCAGGAACCCAACCAACACACGCAGATGAGACAGAAAAACAAAACACAGGAATACCGGGCTGAGAGTCCCATCCGGAAAGGGGAACAACCTTTAGGAACAGAACAATGTTTACACCCACAGGATAAACAGACACTTTCTATTGCTATGGATGACGACACACCGCTAACAAACCAACAGAGTGTGACCTTTGACTTTCGACCAATAGATACACAACAGACCTCTGAAAGGAGTGCTGCTGCACCTAATCCGACCACTACAGAAAAATAAACATAGGCAATGATGACTTCGATAGAATTGACAGAACCACCAGACAATCGAACAAGGGGGAGACAGAAACAAAAAGTAAACAATTAACTGACACGGAGTGCAAAAAGACCACGGTGGAACGAAGGCACTCACTTGACTCGAACAGTGACGAAGACTCAACTAAGGATGACGCAACAATGGCAGCTCCACCCTCCAAAACTGGACGGACGAAGAAAATGAAGATAGAACAGGATGAAACGGCCTTGCGACCGCGGAACAGCAGCAAAACAAGGAACAAAGGCCATAACAAATAACCAAGCGAGGACATGCCCCCCTCCCTATAGGCACAACACAAAATGCAGCACATGACGTTGAACATAAATGGAATTGAAAATCACACGAGACTTCATACGCTTGGTGAATTCTTACACCGCCATGATGTTGACTTTGCTCTAATACAAGAAGTCACCAATGGGGACAGTCTGGCGGTCTAGGGTTATCAATCCATCGTCAAAGTCGGTACACTAGGGCGCGGCACCGCCATCGTTCATAAACTGCATCTAAAGCTACACAGGCCAAAACGCATACCGACAGGTAGGGGGATAGCGACGTATCTGGTAAACACATGTTTGGGAAATATCTATGCTCCATCAGGCAATGCTAATAGAGTTGAAAGAGAAGACTTCTTTAATACCGAAGTTGTGGAACTGATACCTCAAAGCCCAACACAACTGATATTGGTGGGGGGGGAGGGGACTTTAACTGTGTCCTATCCTATAATGACTGTACAGACCACCTTACTTGCAGCCGAGCGTTAGGCAGATTGACGCATGGACTTCGACTAAAAGATGCGTGGGACGTTAACCGAAACCCCCAAGGTTACACACACTATACAGCCAACGAAGCAGCTCGACTAGACAGGTTTTACTTGACTGATGACCTGCTTGCGGATAAACAAGGAGCGGAAACTATAGCCTAGCGTTTACAGATCACCTAGCCGTACTGATAATGCTCAAACTAACGGCACCCAATGTGCATAGGGGGAGAGGCAGGTGGAGGATGAACACGACACTCTTGAATGACGAATCATTCCGAATGAAAATACGGGATGCCTGGGAAGAGTGGAAGAAGCACATGCGCCGATTCCCTGACATCGTACAGTGGTGGGTACACTACGTGAAGCAGAAAGTCAAAAGCTTATTCGTACACGAAGGGACCGACAGGAATGCAGATCGGCGTAGGATGGAGGATTTTTATTACTCTGCAATGTACGATGTCCTGCAAGTACCAGAGCCACACGCAGACAAGATGCTTAAACTAAAGAGACTAAAAGCAAAGATAATAAAACTGAACAGCCCATATCGGCAGAGGGTAATAGTAGATACAGAAGAACATGACCAGATTGCAGAAGAATACCCCTCCCTACATCACCTTCTACAGAGTCGGAAACGGCAGGAAAATAGCCTAATCAGACAGATCGTAGATGAAAATGAGGAAACACACACAACCTCCGCATCTATATTGCGAGCATGTGCAACACACTTCCACCAAGCCTTGCAACCCACTGAGACAAAGGAACAAAGTGTCAAACAGCTAATAGAATGTGGATTGCGAACCATAACATCTGAAATGAGGGAGGCCTTAACTCAACCAATATTAATAGAAAAACTGTGGAAAGCAGTGTCTCAGGGGAAACATCACAAAGCTCCGGGAATAGATGGCGTAAGTCTTGAATTTTACAAGGCGGGATGGGATGTGATTGAAACTGAACTCCTACAGATAGTGAACAACATGTTTACAAATGGCCCGATTCTGGCTCGCCAAGTACAGGGACAGATCGTCTGCATACCTAAGAAGCCACAACCAGACAAGATAGGAGATTACAGACCATTGACCTTGTTCGATGCAGACTATAAGATCTTGGCGAGAATTATCGCTAACAGACTAAAACCACTATTACAGGAGATATCGAATCCAAATCAGCATTGCGGAATCCCGGCGTCCACTGTTTTCGACGCAATCGCGACAATATGGGACGCAATAACATAGGCAGAAACAAGGAAAATACCCTTATGCGCAGTTTCACTTGATTTCCAGTCTACTTTTGATAAAATATCACACAACTATCTACAGGAAATTCTACAAACACATGGCTTTTGGAACTTGTTTGTAGATCGAATCATGGGCCTGTATAAGAACGCAGCGTCAGAAGTGCAAATTAACGGATATAGATCAAACCCAATCCCCATGCGAAGCTCGATACGAAAAGGTTGCCCCCTAAGCATGCAACTGTACCCACTCTGCCTCAACCCACTTCTCCATAAACTAGACGAGGTACTTGCAGGAGTCAGAATCGGACGTGGGAGAGCAAAGACTGTTACGGTTGCGTATGCGGACGACGTTACTGTGCTACTGACATCACCGGATGACGTGCTGAAACTTCAGGACATATTACACACATATGAAGAGGCAACTGGTGCAAGAATCAACACATACAAATCCCGGGCACTAGATGTAGGTGGGTGGGATACGACAAGACAAATAATGAACATACCCTATCACACAGAGATAAAGATTTTGGGCTTTAAATTTGGAAACAATATTAACATAGCGTCCAAAGCAACTTGGTGCAGTATCATAACACAGGCGAGAGCAGCCGCACAAGATGCGTACTATAGAGAACTAAGCCTCGATATGAGGATTCAGTATGTCCACAGTTACCTGCTGGCCAAGATCTGGTATGCAGCGCAAATCTACCCAATCACGACAGATGGGATCCGACGACTTAACACCGCCATTGCGTGGTTTCTGTGGAGGGGTGAGATATTCCGAGTGCCTCTCTCCACATTGCAACGTGGGAGAGACGAAGGAGGATGGAAATTGGTCAATATATGGGCGAAAAGCAGATCCCCCTTCATACACCGATTACAAGCACAGGGACAACACGGAAGTACACTAACAGCCGCATGGTTAATGAAGTGGGACATCCAATCTGGGATCGCAAATCCTCCTCACCCAGGCAGCATACCGGCGGCAATAAGTTACCTACGAGTATAAGCAGCTGACGCAGCATACATCCAGAAGAAAGGTACATATGAAACGGAGAGAGCGTACAAGATAAGGACATACACAACCCTCAGGACGATGGACAAGATGAACAACATAAATCAGGAGATGAGGATCACCAAGCTATGACCACAGGCGCATTGGGAGATGATATGGGAGAACTTACGGGTGGCACCAGTACCTGGAACTGACATTGCGACGTGGTACAAATTAATCCACGATATCATCCCGACAAACACAAGGCTCCACCGAATCCATATGTCAAGCACGGAGTCATACACGGTATGTGGGAATAGAGACACCCTGCTGCACCGTCTTACCGAATGTGGAGAGGGGAGCGCAAGTTGGAACCAAACGAGGAGTCTAATCGTGAGGATCATGCGCACAACACCAGCGCGCATCCCCAGTGAGTGGTTGATTCGCCCCCAGTTTCATTTATGGCCGGCACAGACACCAGGCGGTGTTATGCCTAATGGCGCGTTATGTAAACTTCCGAATGCAACATCCCCGCACTCTAACAACGCAAGAGCTAATGGACTACATGAGGCTTTCACGGTGGAAAATGTACGGACGGCCAAACCGAGCCAATTTGGTCGCAACTTTTCTCAAAGTCCCAGACCCATCATAACCAACCTGGAACTGAAGGACCAAACCAAAGAGCTAGAGGCACAAAGGACGACCTACACAGACCGCACAGGCTACGAAGAGGAGCCAAAAGCAGAAGACATAATATACGACAACGCCGGGTAATAAACATCATGGGGCCAATGATATAGAGTCCGACCATTACCGAAGGAGGAGGACCAGAAGGAAGCATATGGCATCGACTGGCAATCATACAGGTGACAGTAGTTGCGCAGAAGATCGGCCAACACAGCAATCTGTAAATGGTGCATAAAATGTGTACGATAATGACCTAAATAACTAATGTATATCTGAGTCATACTCTTTAATTCTCTCATATGAGCATTTTTCAAGTTTATAGTTTCAGTAATTAATATAAGACAGACATCATGCACCCAGCAACACCTTGTCTAGGGAACATGTTGTTTTGAAAGAGACGTAGTGGATGGTGCTAAATTGTCACATATGTTGGCAAAAGAGGTCCTACTAGTAAAAACCAAGTATAAGTCAAGCGATGTCCACGTCTGTCTTATATTGCAGTCTGAAGTTTGTATGCTTATACTGTAAAACTCTCTAGCGTAGATATCTCTACATATGTAGATACATGCCTTACTAGAAAATAAATACTGATACGTTAAAAAAAATCCCGGTGGGGCGAGATTTTCTACCTGTCCAGACCGGTACTGAGGCCCACCCAGCCTCCTGTAAATGGGTACCAGGTCTTTCCCGGGAGTAAAGTGCGGCCGGGGCGTGCTGCTGACTACTCACCCCCTTCTAGTGCCGCGGTCATGAAACAATAGAGCTATACCTGTACCCACCCTCTGGGCCACACTGGGCCGGTAATGGGAACACTTTACCTTTTATTAATAGCTCCTTACTTCTTCTTCCTCGTCTTCTCTTCAGTTCCATCCTTCCCTTTTATCTTTCCCGCTATAATATGTTTCAGAAGGCAGTTCTTACGCAAGATGTGACCAATCCAGTTACCCTTCCTTCTCTTCTATTTACTTTATGTACGATATTCTTCTCCTCCTTGTCTCTCTGTAGCACTTCTTCATTTTCCTCACGATCGGTCTAACCGGTCTTCTCCATCCTTCTCCAGCACCACATTTCAAAAGTTTAAAAGTATTTCTGATCTAATTTCAAACGTTTCCACGTTTCAGTACCACCCAAAGATGCGTTCCAAACGTAGCATTTCACTAGTTTCTTCCTTAAAATGTTTTCCCCCATTTACTGGTACGCTGTTTTCTTTTTCCACGAAAATCCTGGATTTAAAAACCTGGATATGAAACTCTGTACTTCGATTCTACGATCTCGGATGGGACTTTTGTACCAGTTCTGAAAGAGGGATGAATGTGGATCTTTGGTATAATGATTAATGACGAGGGAGAATGGAAGTGTTTGGAGAGAAAGCGGTTCAAGTTTTCCGTAAACTTAAAAAAAGTTAAAGCAATCCTATTACAGACCTGGACAAGCCCTGAGGGTTCCAGATTTCAAGACAATCGGCACATGAAGTTGGTAACGTTGTCAGCCCTACATACCGGCCGACTTTACCCCCCTAGGAAATATTCCTGGTACTCATTTATGTTAGAGGCTGAGTCGACCCCAAGGGCCATATTGCAGCCGGAAGGATTATGTCAATGAAACTTCCATTGACACCATTGGGAATCGAACCCGCGGCCTTCCGTCTTTTAACGCAGTGCCTTAAACAACTGCGCCACCGCGTTCCTCACACGTTTTACTGTATCCACCACTCATCTTGCAAGGATAAGATTGGAAATAAACCCGGACCTCCACACTGAGAAACCAGCAAGTAACCTAATAGAATTCATCCTGTTGTGTGAAAATCATTAAGTTTATTGTAAATAACATAGAAATTTCCGTCAACACAACTATAATTATGTAGGTTAAAATTACTACATGTTTCGACCCTTGGGGGTCATCTTCAGGTCGAGCTTAGGAACCTAATTTACATCACTGTTTTTGCCGTAATGTTTTGTTGTGTCCTCCTTGCCCGGGTGGAGGCATCCGCCCGGGCAAGGAGGACACAACAAAAGAAACAGGAAGCGGACGCGAATCAACGCCAGCCTGTGGAACCCAATAAAACCTCGAAAACTAATTGACTCGAACACGAGGCTCTACCCGAATACCCAACTTGGAAACCAGCAGAAACACAAAAAAAGCAGCAAAGAGGAGAACACACTCAATAAAATCCCCCCCCCCACCGGAGGCAACCCAGCTATAAGGACCAGCCACATGCACCTCGGCCACAGCTATGAAATATTTAGAGTCTTATGTACTGACAGTATTAAAAAATTGTGTTCCATCCTTCTTAATTCACTTGCAATGCATATGGGATCCCTAATGCAAATGAAAAACGATACGGCAAAAAAGTGATGTAAAAATAGGTTCCTGAGCTCGACCTGAAGATGACCCCCAAGGGTCGAAACATGTTGTAGTAATTTTAACCTACATAATTATAGTTGTGTTGGCGGAAATTTTTATGTTATTTACAGCAAGTAACCGCTCGAGTTACGACACAATTTTTTTTTCGCCTTTAAACGATGCTGCAGTTTGATGAACTATTTATATGACAATAAGCACTTCTCACATTTATAAAAAACGAAATGGAGGACATTAAAATACGAAACCCTTCACAGGCCTTGTTCAGATGTTTTGGGATATAAATGGTTTTATTTGTTAGCCAAGAGTAGAATTCTGTAGTTCTGAAACGTTTTTGGCTGTTTTTTAAAACGAAATATAACTTCTACCATTCATGGAACAAGGACCATTGATCCTGCCGTATAGCAATACCTATTTTCAACCAGCCAAGTTCTTTTGAGCCGTCGGCAGTGACCTGCGCAGTGCGGCTTATCGATCGCCAGGCCGTAACAGTTATTGCAGCTGTACAGCGAGGAGGGTAAGAGAGAACCTTCGCTGTTTTGTGCGGGTAGCAGCAGCATCAGGCGTCTCCCGCGAGATGCAAAGGCTGCAGTAGCTAAGATAATAGACGGGGGACAGTGAAGACAGTTGGTGAATGTAAAGCGTCATTTGTGAAGTGTCAAGTGTTCAGTTCCATATGTTTGTTGGCTAACAGATGTGGTTTATTTGAATGTAAGCTGCGTGTGTCTAAATGTGGTTCATCGGTTTGAAATACAACCAACGAAAGTGTTTCAAAGAAAATGAATCAAGTGCTTCTATTTAAAACTGGCGAACGCATCAAGTAATGTCAACTTCACGAGTGATCAATTCGTAGCTTAAAATAATATAACAGTTGACTTTAACTGAAACAGCCTAGCCTTTCAATTTTAAAGTTAGTCTCAGTAACAAATAAAACTTCATTTCACACCTCACAGTAAACACAATGCTTCTAAATTACAAAGACGGACATATTAATGCTGTTAAGCGAAATAATTATTGTGCATTGTGAGTGTCATTATAAACCCAAAAATATATTCGAGGATATATTGTATATCGTAAAGCAGGTATATCTATCTACTGCCGAACGTTGAAGTGTTTTAATAGAGCGGATTAATTTATTTCCATGGATTTAGTGGTGAGTCCTTTTCGATTTTTTTTTAACAAATTAGAGAGTGCCTCTATCAAGTGAAATGTGTTCTCTTGCTTTAATAACCGTGAATCTTTAAAAAACAGTGAGGTGTTTCTCTCACCAAAATAGACCTATACATTACATTGGTAATTTACGGGTAACGGACAAAATGAAACCATTTCAGTGCCAGTGAAATAATAAAAGGCGTTACTTGTTACAAATCTGGTTGTTAATGACGCTTTGCGTAAAACACATAAGTGTAATATACCCACAGGGAATATCAACACTTCGTGCATCCTTACGGTGACTTCTGTAGAAAGAAACAGTGTTACAGTTCCAATTTGTTAGTGTTCAATAGTTCTTTTTTTAAGTGATAAATGTTTCTTCATAAACAGTACACTGGATTGTAAGGCAGAAGGTGCCAGTTTGTGTACAGTTACATGTTAATTACAAGTCTTCCGGAGGAACATTCTTTTTATTTGTCTTGGTGTGGACTGGGAACATATTAACTGTAAGTATCGATAAACAAATTATTATTATTAATATTATTATTATTAACCGCAATTGGGTTGTCACTCGGTTGCAGTGGTTATTATACATGCATACAAAATATGAAATTGGTTACTAATAGATTTAATTTTTAATGACGTTTTGCTGACCGTGCACCTCAGTATATATTTTCTCAGTAATTAACCAATTTGATGCACAAAATTTTTGTTCTACAATAAGTTTATTTCATGCATCTAAATATTTCGAGAACATGTGCTCGAAACATGTAGAGGCATGAAATAAACTTATTGTAGAACAAACATTTTGTGCATCAAGTTGGTTAATTACTGAGATAAATAATAAATGTAATTCGGGAGGGCTACATGAGAAGCAAGCAGTGGCAACGTGAAATCTTGGGAACCATTTCAGCATTTGCTTATAGACAAAGGGAAAACAAGAAAAAACTGTGTCGAGGTGACCGATCGCAGGACCTTCCAAATACTGACTTCGAGGCAATTATTTGTTTACAAATTAGATGTAGTATTATACAAATAAAAGAAAGATTATGTTTCCGTGGATGATTTAAAACCAGGTCACAAAAGTGCTCTTATAAACATAAGACATAATTGTCTCAAAGAAGACAAAGCAATAATCCTCTTCAAATCACATTAAAAATTCGCCCCAAGACCCGCTATAAATATAGTTAACCCAGAAAAAAACAATAAAATAACATTCAACCAGTAACCAAAAGGAATGCTAAAACGAACAAACAAATAAACACCTGATGTAAACAAAGTAAAAGAACGCAATTGTCACTCACTGGACTTCTTAGGTAACATTTTTTAGTGAGGTGCTTATTTACTAGACGTCTACATGTATACTGAAGTTAATACATTTCCGGTGTCTACACAATATAATGAAGTTAACACATTTCCATATCTACACTATATACTGAAGTTAATATATTTCCGGTTTCTAAACTATATACTGAATTTAAAATATTTCCGGTGTCAACAACATATACTGAAGTTAATATACTACCGGTGTCTACACTACATAAGGTAGTAAATATATTTCTGGTGTCTAAATTATATACTGAAGTTAATACGTTTCCGGTGCCTACACTATATACTGAACTTAATATATTGCTGGCGTCAACACTATATTCTGAGGATAATACATTTCCAGTGTCTAAACAATATACTTAATTTAATATATTTGCGTTGTCTACATTATATACTGAAGTTAATACATTACCGGAGTCTACGCTATATGCTGAAGTTAATATAATTACGCTGTCTAAAATATATACTGAGGTTAATACATTTCCTGTTTCTACGCTATATACAGAATTTAATAATTTTCCGTTGTCTACACTATGTACTGGAGTAAATTGATTTCCGGTGTCTACACTATATACTGAAATTAATATATTTCCGGTGATTACAATAGATAATGTTATTAATATATTACAGGTGTGTACACTACATACTGAATTAATACATTTCCGGTGTCTACAATAGATAGTGAAGTTAAAACATTTCCAATGTCTACAATATATAGTGAAATTAATAAATTTCCGGTGTCTACACTACATACAGAAGTTAATATATTTCCGGTACCTACATTCTATACTGAAGTCAAAACATTTCCGATGTCTACACTATATAATGAAGGTAATACATTTTCCGTGTCTACACTATATAGTGAAGTTAATATACTTCCGATGTCTGCACCATATACTGAATTTAATATAATTCCGGTGTCTACACTTCACACTGAAGTTAATATATTCCGTGTGGCTACACTACATACTGAAGTTACCTCATTTCCGGTGTCTAAATTATATACTGAATTTAATACAATTCTGATGTCCACGCTATACACTGAAGTTAATATATTTCCGATGTCTACGCTATATACCGAAGATAATACAATTCCGGTGTCTAAACTATATACTGACGTACATACATTTCCGGTGTTTACACTATATACTGAAATTAGTATAATTCCGGTGTCTACACTGTATACTGAAGTTAATATATTTCTGGTTTCTACACTATATACTGAAGTTAATACGTTTACGGTGCCTACACTATATACTGAAGTTGATACATTTCAGGTGTCTACACTATACGTGTACTGAAGTTAATATATTTCCGGTGTCTACACTATATTCTGAAGTTAATACATTTCCGGTGTTTACACTATATACTGAAGTCAATATAATTCCGGTATCTACACTATATTCTGAAGTTAATACATTCCCGGAATCTACACTATATATTGAAGTTAAAACATTTACGGTATCCACACTATATACTGAAGTTAATATATTTCCGGTGTCTACACTATATACTGAAGTTAATACATTTCTGGTGTCTACGCCATATACTGAAGTTAATACGTTTCCGGTGTCTGCGAAATATACTGAAATTAATACATTTCCGTTGTCTGAGCTTTGTACTGAAATGAAATCATATCCGGTGTATACGCTATATACTGAAAATAATATATTTCCAGTGTGTACACTATTTACTGACGTTAATATATTTCCGGTGTCTACACTATTTACTGACGTTAATACATTTCCGGTGTCTATAATATGTACTGAAGTTAACGCATTTCCTGATTCTACACTATATACTGAAGTTAATACATTTACGACGTCTCTACTATATACTGAAGTTAATATATTTCCGGTGTCTACACTATGTACTAAAGTTAATACATTTCTGGTGTCTAAACTATATATAGAATTTAAAAAATTTCCGCTTCTTAAACCATATCCTGAAGGTAATACATTAACTTTGTCTACACTACATACTGAATTTAATACATTTCCGGTGACTACACTATATACTGAAGTTAATGCATTTCCGGTGTCTACACTATTTAGTGAAATTAATATATTTCCAGTGTCTCCAATATATACAGAAATTAATAAATTTCCCGTGGTTACACTATATGCTGAAGTTAACACATTTGCTGCGCCTACACTATATATTTAATTAATACATTTTCAGTGACTAAACTATAAACTAAATTTAATAAATTTCCTGTTTCTACACTATACGCTGAAATTAATATATTTCCTGTGTATACACTCTATACTGAAGTTCATATATTTCTGATTTCTAAACTATATACTGAAGTTAATACATTTGTTGTGTCTACGCTATATACTGAAGTTAATACAATTCCGGTGTCTAAATTTTGTACTGAAGTTAATAAACTTCCGGTGTCTTCACTATTTACTGAATTTAATACATTTCCGATGTCTACATTATATACTGAAGTTAATAAATTTCTGGTGTCTATACTATATACAGAAGGTAATACATTTCCGGTTACTACACTATATAATGAAGTTAATAATTTTCCGGTATCTACAATATATACTGAACTTAATTCATTTCCGGTGTCTACATTATTGACTGAAGTTAATACATTACCGGTGTCTACAATATATATTGAAGTTAATACATTAGCGATGTCCACACAATATACTGTAGTTAATATATTTCCGGTGTCTTCACTACATACTGAAGTTAATATATTTCCGTTTTCTGCACTACATACTGAAGTTAATACATTTCCGGTGTCTACACTATATACTGAATTTAATATATTTCCGATGTCTACACTGTATACTGAAGTTAATACATTTCCCGTGTCTACCCTATATAATGAATTTAATACATTTCCGGTGTCTTCACTAAATACTGAGGGTAATACATCTCCGGTTTCTACGCTATATCCTGAAGTCAATACATTTCCGCTTTCTAAACTATATACTGAAGTTAATAAATTTCCGTTATCTACACTATATACAGAATTTAATACATTTCCGGTGTAGGCACTATATACACAAGTTAATACACTTTTGGTTTCTACACTATATACTGAAGTTAATACAATTCCAGTGTCTACACTATATACTGAAATTAATACATTTCCTTTGTCTACACTATATACTGAAGGTAATGCATTTTCTGTGTCTACACTCTATACTGAATTTAATACATTTCCTCTGTCTACTGAATTAAATTATTTTCTGTATTCTACACTATACTCTGAAGTTAATACATTTCCGTTGCCTACACTATATGCTGAAGTTAATACATTTCCGGTGTCCACATTATATACTGAATTTAGTACATTTCTGGTGTCTGCACTATATAGTGTATTTAATAATTCCGTTGTCTACACTGTATACTGAAGTTAATACATTCCCGGTGTCTACACTATACACTGAGTTTAACAATTTTCCGTTTTCTACACTATGTACGGGAAGTAATACATTTCCGGTGTCTACACTATATACTGAATTTAATAATTTTCCGTTGTCTACACTATATACTGAACTTAATACATTCCCGGTGTCTAGACTATATACTGAATTCAACACTTCTCCGATGTCATATTTTAACACGACGTTCAATATACCATCTAGTTCTCAGCTTACCTGAAAATGTGTATGAAAAATTACTTCAAATTTGTGTACAGCAGCTGATGTTAAAATTTGAGACCCGAGAGTAATCTTTACCTATATGTAACCCATGAGACAATTTTATAAATTTTAACTGTACTCACAGCATCCATAACCGTACCTCCACACATCAAACCTATATTAAGCACATTTTAAAGCTCTTAGTAATTATTAAGTTGTTAGTAGATATATTAGTATAAATGAAAATTGGATCCTATACAAATTGACGGTTTTGCACTACATGTACCGGCTTTTTTGTTGTGTTTTTGTGAAATGGCCTGATGATGGCCGTTATAGCAGAAACTAGTAACCATTAATATAATATAATAAATATATTGTCGTGTGAGCCTGATTATATTTATAATTTTATATTATCATTGTTAGGTAAGGATTACACTCCGGGGGGTTTACCACAGGAACAATTTCTCATTTTAACTCTCTGATAGCTAGCTGGGTGGCTTCAAGACCGGTATGTGTCACTTAAGACATACAATAATATAACAGTATGCCAGTAATTGAATCAGTGTTTCTCGATCGTCAAGGGGATGGGCTGAGAACTGCATTGTTCTGGGTTATTGTGCAGATAGTAGTGGTAATTTCTTACAGGCGTTTCGGCACAACCTATCGGAACCATCTTCAGGGTTCAAGAAGATGGTACCGATAGGATGTCCAGAAACGTCGGTAAAGTATTACCACTATTCTTATAACAAAACCAAATAGATGCACTAATTTCTAAATTTTTCAACAACAGATGGAATCACATTAAAACAGTCTCAACAAAAAGTTAGGCTATTTGTATGATGTATTATACACCGTCAGTAGACAACAATATATCAGTACAGTGATACATTATGTACAGTCAGGTGATATTATGGCAAAGTGTTTCGACCGTAAACGGTCATCTTCCGGCTAATTAAAAACAATATTAAGGTACAATAAATTAGTACTCAATTGGATCCAATTTCGTTTTCAGTCAAAATTAAAATTGTGTATAATGAAATTCATATTTTATCATCATCCTCACCATAAACATCAAGGATTGGACTCTTTGATCCGTTCCGTCTCCAGAGTTACAGCTGCTCGCGCCAACGCTTCTTCGGTCTCCCATTTGTTCTCATTCCTTGTGGTCTGTAGTGGTATGATTTCAAAGGGATTCAGTTTTGTGGCATTCTTTGCAAGTGTTAAAGCAAGTTCCGTCTGTATTCGTCTATCTTGTCTAGTATGCCTGTAATCCATAGTTCGTGGCATATGTAGTCATTTGTTTTGTGGTCATAAAGCGTGTAGCCTGCCAGAGGTCTCAGTAACTTCATTTCTGCTGCTTCAATTCTTCATCTTTGTAAGGCTGTTAGAGTCCAATTTTCTGACCCATATAAAAATGTAAGTAAGACTAGTGTGTTTATATTTTAAAAATAGTTTCCATTCTCACTTTCTTAAAAATAGTTCTCTTAATAGTACCTATTAATTGTAAAAATTGCTATTTTATAACTAAAACAATTAAATTGACGGTAAACTAGTAAATTAAAATCTTCATGATACTATATTTTTGGGTCTCAATATGGTGGATAAAACTCTGTTTGTGTATCGGTAAAGTTAGACTACCTACAAGCTAAAAAACGGAGAATGTTATGGTGAAGTAAATTTAGTCAAAAACAGAACTATAAATATATGGCTAAATGATGGTGTTTATTAGCAATGGAAAAAGTACATGTTTCGGCCTATAGCAGCCATCTTCAGATTTTTACAACTTTATTGCTAAAAAAGTTTTATATAATATGCCTAAACCGCGTGGTGATATTGAGATCTCATCATCATTTTACATGTTTTTGTTAAGCTTATTTTGGTGGGATGTCTATTGGGTAAATGAATTTGTAGGTAGCTGGTTGTGGATCCACACCCAGCTACCTACCTAGATACCGCTATAGGTCGAAACATGTAGTTTTTCCATTGCTAATAAACACCTTCATTTAGCCATATATTTATAGTTGTGTTTTTGTCTGAATTTACCTCACCGTATAGTTTAAACACACAACGGGGATGGCACAGCTCAGAACGGAGAATAACCAAAACTCGACACAACACTCAAGGCCAGCAATTTTACCCAACACCAAAATATGCAACAAATATTAAATTCACCAAGGAAGAAATGTACTCACTAAACCACGGCTTGCAATATAGTATGGACAGACCATTAAAAACATACTGGACCGACCTCACAGTAGAAACCGAAAAACCCACAAAACTCTTAGACACACAACTACAAAACTCATATCACATTATGGCCACCAATAAGATGAGACAAAACTTCAATTCAGACACTGTCTGAAACATGCTAATGAGAAATTAGTGCATCTAGTTAGTTTTATTATAAGAGCTTATCACGATGCACGGTCACCACGTCAAATTCGTATTACCACTACTCGTTGCGTAACAACCTAGAAGAGAACAGCTATCACCCACTTTGCGGCGGAAGCATGAAATCACGCAAGGGTATAGCCTAATCTCTATACAGTGCCACCTAACCCGACCCGAAAGAGAAATGAGTAACTAAGTGTTTTAGACTTAAGTAGGTTCACCCCGTAGCGTTGATATAACCATTTATTAGACATCACTTACACAAGCTGCTCAATAGACTTGAATGATTAAAATACTGCAGCATAAAGGTAAAAGGTAAATGTAAAGCAATCCCAGTATAAGCCTGGACAGTCCCAGAGGGTTCCAGGAATTTGAAGCTCCCAGGTTTCTAGACAATCGGCAAAAGAAGGTGGTAAGGTTGTCAGCCCCATGCACCTGCCGCCTTTACCCCAGAAAATATTCCTGGTACTCATTTCTGTTAATGGAAGGGTCGACCGCAAGGGTTTTAGTGCGGCCGGAAGGACTATATCAGTGAAAACTCCCAATGACTCTACAGGAAATCGAACCCGCGACCTTTCAGCTTGTAGCTCACTAATTTAAATTGTTTTGTGAAACTCTACAAGCATAATGCTATAGACATAATGCTATAGACATAACGCTATAGACAATGCTATAGACATAATCCTATAGGCATAATTCTATAGGCATTAAAAACAGAGAGACAGTTTTATTTGGGGTTTTATCTCTTTCATGTAAATATTTACTTTCAATATTGAAATTCATTGCAAATAACGAACAAAAATTTCAAACAAGTTCATGCAAGGACGTTATTAATTCAAACATAATTGAATGTATCACTGTCACAGACAACTGCCAGGTGTTTCCATGTTCAGGAAAGTACGTGGCTACTAAGCTGACATCACAAATATTAGATTTGTTATTCTGTCTCACTAATTTTGTGATTCAGACTGGCATATTAAAAGCCACATTGTGAAGATGCCTCAACACTCACTCCCTCCACTCTGAGTGGGAACTTCTAACGTTTCGACATGACTCACAACCTTACTATCAGCTGCATTTAATAAATCTGGTGTAACATTTCAATCATCTATGAAAACACATTTATAATATATTTTTGCGACTTTTTCATCCACAAAATCTTTCACTTTATCTACACTTTTTATCAACGTATTTCACAGAAACATGCATGCACGCACGCACACACAAACACACACACACACACATATATATATATATGCGCCGCACAACGACGTTCGGTCAAGGACGGACCGCATATAAGTACGGTGGTCCCATAGTATTATAAGACAATATTATAATAACTACCATTGTGTTACAGTTGCCTACAGTATTCAGTACAGTAACGTGCTGTACAGGTTTGTAGCCTAGGAGCAATAGGCTATACCATATAGCCTAGGTGAGCAGTAGGCTATACTATCTAGGTTTGTGTAACTACACTTTCGCACAACGAAGAAATCTTCTAACGACGCATTTCCCAGAACGTATCCCCATAGTTAAGCGACGTATATATATATATATATATATGTATTTAGTTATGTAAACGTAAAGCAGTCCCGTTACAGGCATGGAGTAGTCCAGAGGGTTCCAGGAAGTTAAGGTTCCCGGATTTCATGACAACGGCACAGGATGATAGTAAGTTTGTCAGACTTACACACCGGCCGACTTTACCCCCAGGAAGTGTTCCTGGTACTCATTTCTGTTAGAGGCTGAGTCGACCCCAGGGCCATAGTGCGATCGGAACGATTTCGTGTCAATGAGAAATTCTAATGACACCATTTGGAATCGAAAAAGCGACCTTCCAGTTTGTAGCACAGTACTTTAACGACTGTGCCACCGCGGTCCCCGTATTTAGTTATGTGCGTAGGTAATTAATCTCACATTCAGGCACGTATTCATCGAGAACCAGACACAATTGTACGGTACATAATCCTTATTTATCCGTCAATAGCTGATGTAATCGCTAAAGATTGCCCGCCTTCTATTAAAGGAGAAACTTAAATATTGTGTCAATGTGAGGCTGGCAGGTAACGCTGCATATATACTTACTTATTTACACCATGGTGCAGAGTCCTTCTTGAGAAGCTAACTGGTTTGCAGCTAGTCAAGAAATCCCCGCATTTCACGGAACCCGAAGGTTCATTAACGCACTCACAAGCGTCCGCCAACTGTCTCTATCCTGGGCCAGCTACATATACAGAGCGATTAATTCAGTTTGTAGCCTTACACTCTATAGCTTTACGCTCCGCTTTAATATCACTAGCCAACTTTGGTCCAAATTTCCCACAGCCACCCATTCTCCTCAATTCGATTATCCCAGCAGTGTTTGATAAACAGCCCAAATTATGAAGCCCCTCACCAATAACCTTCTCCACCTCCATCTCCTGTCACCTCCTTCCTCTGAGATTTGTACATTCTCTACAGCATTCTCCTCTCGCAGGCCCTCGCTACTTGTCCTTCCTCAGGACAGGAGTCAAAGTTTGACGTCAGCTCAAAACAACAGGCGAATTAAAGTGCTGGTATGCTAATTTAGACGCTTTATGACGAGAGATTAGATACATTTGAGTTTTATCGTGGCAAATATATCCGGCAATTAATATGTCTCTCTTCCTTCATACGGTTTCTCAATGTCGTTCACAAACATATAAACTGTGTTTATGATTCAATAATAATAATAATAATAATAATAATAATAATAATAATAATTCGTAACTGTTACTGTGCTGGCACAACAACCTTCAGGCCAATTATAAAGACAGCATAGGAAATAAAAACAAATGCAGCAAATAGGAAATTAGAAATGGAAAAATTTTCAAAGTATAATAACACGATATTGTACCTCGTGGTGTAGCAGTTGCTTGTTATTGAATGTACTGCATACATACATGCATGCATAAGTACTTTACATACACACACGTGCATACGTACATATGTATTTTACATACGTGCATGCATACATACATACAAATATTCATACATACATAATAAATAAATACATAATAAATACATACATATACATACATACATGCCTACATACATACATACATACGTAAAGACGTACGCACATTCTTACGTACATACACATATACATACATACGTACATACATACATTATATATATACGTGAATACGTACACATATTCTTACGTAGTACATACATTCATACATATATAATAAACACATACATACATACACAAATACACATTCATAGACATATACATAAGTACACACACGCATCAGTACGTCCGTACACTCTCACACTGCTACGTTTCTGTACATGCCACACAGTCCACCTGCTCCACACTCCACATGACCAAGTGCTATACCAACTGCATCACCTAATCCCATATCTAAACATGCCAGTCACGTATCGACTTGCTGACTGAATATAACATGACCTAGATCATTTACCTAACGTCCGAATATTGACTTGGTCAATAAATCCGAACCCAACGCGCGTTGTCTATTTTGTTACCGTATGCATTCAGTAGATATATTATGAATGTCACTGTTTATTTGCACAGCCCTTCGGAACATCACATTAAACTACACAATTGTACACACTGAGTTTATGTCTAACAATAAACATATTACCTCTTGTTAGAAGAACAATAGGTTAATGCTGCTTTTAGAAATAATCGCCTTTCATTGTGAGAAGCTTACGAAGGCAAAAAATACAGCGCATGCGCAGAGTTATGAATTTCATGATATACTTGCAAGTTGTACACACACTAACCACTTGGATTCAATGTTATTTATAAATAATTTATAAATTTATCGTCTTTCTGAAGACACAATTATTGCGTAGAAAGTAAATGGCGATGCATTAAGAATGAATGGGCAATTTGTTACTACGCTACAAATGTAAATACGTTATATATTCATTTTTATTAATATGTATTTCCGTCAACACAACTATATAATAAAGGCATGAGTTAAAGCTAACGCGATATGATTAGACTTACAAGTCATCCTCAGGCTAAGCTAAGAACCACGAAGTTCTTTACAGTGTGGTGGTTCTTGGCTTAGCCTGAGGATGACATTTAAGTCGAAAAATGTCGCGTTAGCTTTAACTCATGCCTTTATTATGTAGTTGTGCTGACGGAAATATACATGGTGTCCCAGGAGGAATGTGCCAGACTTCGGGAGAGTGTTCCTTATGTTAAAGTATACCGAAATAACCCAAAACACCTATGTCCTAAGTGGAACGGTTACGGAGATAATGGCCAGAGAAGAGTGAGGTCTTTTTGCTGGTCCACGCACTGTACCTGTCGGCTGTCAATCTTACCCCCTTCGGCATTGAGTGTAGTTTCGTATGAAGCGATTTCAGCTGACGGTGGGCAGTGAACTTCACTGCATAAGAAATGCGCTGCGTGCACTGCATACGCAGTTCAGTTTAAGTCAGCTTTGAGAATGGATGGCAGGTTAATTGTACAGTGTTGCTAAAATGCCTTTTGTGTTTTCCCACGTGGAATATTGTGACACGCGTTTTGTGTATGGATTTTGCGATGGCAATGAACGTGCTGCTTTTCAAGAATAACAAAGGCGTTTTCCCAATCGAAGGATTCCGTCTCGAAGTGTATTTACGCGAATTAACCAAACATTGCGTGATACTGGTTCTCTTCCGAGTGTTTATTTGCAGTATGAAAGTGAGGTGGTACGAACGATTAACACACTGGATAAAAGCTCATCCCGAACTGTTGAGCGTCATTTTATTCAGTGATGAGGCGTCTTTTACGCGGGACAGTGTAAATAATTTACGCAATGTGCATAAGTGGTCCCACGATAATCCACATGAGACAAGTGTAACCAACTTCCAAAGGAGATTTACAGTGAATGTAT